>WBZO01000061.1_pt1 | contig 284908 bp, 245 predicted proteins | sample 5204261 | NCBI WGS metagenome assembly WBZO01 (sample SAMN12412400, study PRJNA552823) | activated sludge metagenome | isolation source: activated sludge from anammox sidestream of wastewater treatment plant... | place: USA: North Carolina | collected 2017-09 | reverse complement strand
CCACCAGCTTCACCGCCTCCGCCCGAAATTCCAGCGTGTAAATCCCTTTCGGTATCCGTTCCATTTCCGTCCTCCATTTCTGATATTTTATAAAACGTTGGACTCCTCTTTTTTCAACCTACCTCAGTTTTTATCCATGTTTCCAAGGAGTATGACCCTACAGATGAGGCTGAGCTTGGGGTTTACATTCATCTGGGAGGCGCGATTGAAAGTGCCTTCTACTTGGCTGGCCGTAATAGTGCACCAGAGAAAATAGTTTACGGAGCTCCAATGGCCACGCCACCCGGACCTGTACCGAAAAATCCGTTTGTATCTACTAGCGAAAGGCGTGCAAATCGCTACTTTGGAAGCAGACCATTGAGGGTTTCTTATCACCAGCGGATCACCAACGATCCGGACGATCTCCCATCGACGGCATCATCGGACATCCTGAACTCGAAGCGAAACTACCTTCTCCTGCCGTGCAACAACGACCTCAGAGAGTTGCGAGCATCTGCGGTCGCAACAACGGGGGCCGAGCGCCCCGCCGACGTCCAGGCGGCCATCGAACGCGGCCTCCGCGAGATCGGCTCGCTGATGAAGCCGGTGTTCTATCAGGACAATCTACATACCTTGTTCGTCGAACCTACTGTGACGGAGTCGACTGTCGAACAGTGGAAGGAGTGGGTATCGGCCCCTGCCAGACCGGAGCCTGGCTTTAAGCTGCCGGATCTGCGGGAGCGTCCCCCCATTGTGGTAGTTCCATTCGAAAAGCCACGCCCAGGCTGGCAGCTGCCAGACATTCATCCCAACGCCATTATCCTGGAAAAACCCGCACGGGATCTGCTGACCAACCCGGGCACGGCACTGCTGTTCGATGGCGCACTCGTGGGACCGACAGGCCGCGCACTGGTGGAGGTTCGGTCAAATGTTGGCAGCATGAATGTGCTCACAGGAGCGGAAACGCGGATCGACATCAGCCCCGGCAGCAGCTTCTCAAGTAACTCCATTGCGGTGGGCGGTGCGGGTGCTCTCGTGCAAGCGGGTTTGAAAGTGGGCGCCAATGGCTTGAACATCATCGGTGCGGCTGGTTTGAACTCGGTGTTAATGCAAAATATAGCTCAGCCTGACGGGCTGAAGGTAAACAAGAATCAACTGGGAGGATTGTCATGAAATCCATTTTTGCAGCAAACAACCTCGTGAAGTTTCATGGTTTGTTCGATGTACCCCAATGGCAGGTACCTGTCGCGCGACCTGCGCTGAAATACGTCATCGAGCAGACGCGCGATCTCAGCTATCGCTTTTATCTACACCAGCACCCCTACATCAAGCCTCTGATGCAACGGTTGATCCGAAAGGGGACACCCGGGCTGCAGGCAGCCGATACCGAGTACGCGCCGGGCGAAATCTCGCTGCCATACGGCGTAGACGTGCAGCTGGATGCGAGTATTGATTCGACGGTCATCAAGACAGGATCAAAAATCATGCTGATCGCCGACATGACCGTACCACACTCAGACGGCGGCACGGTGAATGTGAATAAGAAAGACGAGTTCGAGCTGAGCGCAGACACCGCGATCAAGGTGTTCGCCGGCACCCGCGCTACGCTATTGGATGCGCTGCACTCAACGCCCTATCCCGGTGCAAGGATGAATCTCGCCACCAGCCGTAGCGCCAGCATTTCCTCCGATTCGCTGATCGAGCTTAGGACGGGCGCGACCTTGAAATGGTCTAAGGATGCGACGATTTCCATTCCGGCGGGAACGAAGGTTGCGTTGATTGCCAAGACAGTGTTCGACATCCCGAGCGGCACCGAGATGGCCTTGCTGCGCCGACGGATGCGACCAGTGAGTGATTTGTATGCGGATTTCTTCAAGTCTGCCTACAACCCGACAAACCTCGTGCAGCACCCCTATCCCGTGAAGGATCTCGACTTCACATCGAGTGGCGCGTATTCGATCTACAACTGGGAGTTGTTCTATCACGTCCCGTTCACTGTCGCCGTGCACTTGAGCAAAAACCAGCGTTTTGCCGAGGCGCAACGGTGGTTTCACTTCATCTTCGATCCCACCGACGACAGCGAAGGCCCTACGCCGCAGCGCTTCTGGAAGGTGCATCCGTTCCAATACACCGATGTGCAGAAGATCGAGGAAATTCTGGTCAACCTAGCTACCAACGCTGACCCAGACCTGCGCAGCGACACCGTCAACAGCATGGAGGCGTGGAAAGATGCACCGTTCCGGCCCCATGTGATTGCCCGGTATCGCCAGCAGTCCTACATGGTCAAGACGGTCATGGCCTATCTGGACAACCTGATTGCCTGGGGTGATTCGCTGTTCCGGCAGGACACCGGCGAGGCGATCGACGAGGCGATGCAGTTGTACGTGATGGCCGCCAACATCCTGGGGCCGCGTCCATTGCCCGTACCGAAGAAGGGCACGATTCGCCCGCAGAACTACGCCAATCTGCGCCAGGATCTAAAGCAGTTTGGTACCGTTTTGCGCGAGATGGAACCGGAGATCGGTTTCGACTTGCTGCCGCTGCCCGCCGCGGACAGCGGCGACAACGACCACTTGGCTTCCGTGCGCAACCTGGGCAAGGCGCTTTACTTTTGTGTGCCGCGCAACGACAAGCTGCTGGGCTACTGGGATACCGTCGCTGACCGACTCTTCAAAATCCGCAACAGCTTGAACTTCCAGGGCGTGTTTCGGCAGTTGGCGTTGTTCGAGCCGCCTATCGACCCCGCCATGTTGGCAAGGGCGGCGGCTGCAGGCCTGGACGTCGGTGCGATTGTCAACGGCGTCAACCAGCCGCTACCGCTGGTTCGCTTCGCATTCCTGGTGCAGAAGGCCGCCGAGATCGCACAGGAAGTGAAATCGCTGGGCAACAGCCTGCTATCGGCGATGGAGAAGGAAGATGGCGAGGCCATGGCCTTGCTGCGTGCCAAACATGAGCGCGTGGTGATGGGGATGGTCGAGCACGTGAAGTACGGCCAGCTGCAGGAAGCGATCAAATCGAAGGAAGGCTTGCTGCAAAGTCTGGCGCTGGCAGTACAGCGCTATACCTATTATGAACGGCAACTCGGCAAGAAGCCCGACGAGATCGAGAAGGCGATTCCATCGCTGGACGAACTGGACAAGGACAGTCTCGACAAGATGAAGTTCGTGATGCAGGAGCCCGCGTTGGGTCTGCGAGAGGTGGAGGTGGACATTGCTCAGAACCTCGGAGCGTCCGGCGGGAAAATCATGGGCAGTCACGAAGCGAAAGAACTGGAGGCTTCGCATTCGGCACGGGATTGGCAAGTACGAGCGAGTACTACTTCTACAATTGCTAGCCTTTCACACTATGTTCCCAAATTCGGCGTCGATGCCAAACCGTTCGGCGTGGGAACGCACATTGAGTTTGGCGGGGACCATGTTGGGCCAGCTTTCACTGCAATTGCAGAATACCAACGAAACCTGTCAGCTCAGGATACCTATGATGCGACGCACGCAGGAAAACTGGCCGGATTTCAACGTCGAGAACAGGACTGGGCATTCCAAAGCAACCTCGCCGCTGGCGAGATCACCCAAATCTTCAAGCAAGTGCGCGCCGCCCAGATCCGCGAGGCCATTGCCGAGCAAGAACTGAGGAGTCACCGCCAGCAGATGAAGCACGCCGAGGAGATCGAGCGCTTCCTCAACGAGGAGGGCACCGAGAAAACCGGCAAGAAGACCAACAAGGCGCTCTACGCCTGGATGAAGCGCGAGGTAAAGGGTTTGTATGCGCAATGCTTTCAGTTTGCCTTCGACATCGCAAAAAAGGCCGAACGCGCGCTGCAGCACGAGTTGGGCAAGCCGGATCTCAGCTATCTACAGTTCGGCTATCTGGCGGGCAAGGAAGGGCTGCTGGCCGGCGAAAAGCTCTATCTCGACATCAAGCGTATGGAGATGGCCTACCATGACCAGAACCAGCGCGAGTACGAGCTGACCAAGCATGTCAGCGTGCTGCAAGTGGATCCGCTGGCACTGGTCGAACTGCGCACGAGCGGCCGCTGTACCGTCCGATTGCCGGAGTCATTGTTCGACATGGACGGCCCCGGCCATTACTTCCGGCGCATCAAGACCGTGGCGGTGAGCATTCCGTGCGTGACCGGGCCGTATGCCGGCGTCAACTGCACGCTGACCTTGCTCAAGAGCCGCATCCGCAAGTCGTCGGCCATCGGCGACCAGTACGCTCGTATCGATGCCGAGGACGATCGGTTCAGCGACAACTTCAGCAGCCTGCAATCCATCGTCACCAGTTCTGCCCAGAACGACAGCGGCCTGTTCGAAACCAATCTGCGCGACGAACGCTACCTGCCGTTCGAGAACTCCGGCGTCATCAGCGAATGGCAACTGCAGTTGCCCGCCAATCCGGGCAAGGGTGATCCCGTGCAGTTTGACTACGGCACGATCAGCGACGTGATTCTGCACATTCGCTACACAGCCCGTGAAGGCGGCGCTTTACTGCGTAATAGCGCGCTCACATACATCAATGAGCTGATAAGTGAAGCGCAGGCCCCGGGAACTCTTCGTCTGTTCTCGGCTCGACAGGAATTCCCCGCAGAATGGGCCAGATTTCAGAGCCAGAATGATCAACCCTTTAAGCTCTTGATAAATTTGCATGAAGAGCATTATCCATTCTGGAGCAAGGGCAGGTTAAATGGTGTGGCGCGCATGGATATTCTGGTTCGCAGTACTGCAAATCCTTCACCAGGCTCAATTGAAATAACAGTTCAATCTGACCGCAATTCGGATGCAAAGAAGATTACTTTGGCTAAGGATCTTTCCTTGGGGAATTTGCTTGTTGGGAAATTACCGGATGATGTTCTACCATCTTTACCCACAGGAAAGCTTGAGTTCGCCTGTAATAAGAAAATTATTGACGATCTATGGTTTGGCATAACCTGGAAAGGGTAAAGGTATTATGCAGTCAAACTGCTGTCTTCATTGATGATCATTCCCGGCCTTGGCCAGTATTTTGTCCAGTACGGAAACCGGGAGGATGCGTTTGAGAAAGCTGAACAGGTGTGTCGGGAAAGTGACGTAGTAACGTGCTTTGGGAATGTCAGCTTCCAGTGCATGGGTTACTTTCTTCAGTACAGCTTCCGGGGGTAAGGTGAACGGGACGGCGGGCCCTTCCTTATTAAGCCGATTCTGGACAGCGAGATACTTCTGGCGGTGAATGCTGTGTTCAATATCAATATAACGCTCAAGTGCCTTCATTGCATTGGCACGGAACCGGGTGGCTATCGGGCCCGGTTCGATCAGGCTGACAAAAATACCGCTGCCTCTTAATTCCAGCCGTAACGTGTCGCTCCAGCCTTCAACCGCGTATTTGGAAGTATTGTATGCACCGCGGAATGGCATGGCGGCAAATCCCAATACCGAGCTGTTCTGGATAATCCGGCCGTATCCCTGTTTACGCATGACGGGCAGAATCAGGTTGGTCAGTTCCATCCAGCCGAACAGATTGGTTTCAAACTGTGCCCGCAAGGCTGCCCGGCTGAGATCTTCCACCGCGCCGGGCAGGCCGTAAGCGCCATTGTTGAACAAGGCATATAACTCACCATTGCTGCGTTTAAGGGTTTCTTCAACCGCGCGCTGAATCGAATCCGAATCATCCAGATCGAGCTGGAAACTCTCCAGCCCTTCTGCCAGCAGCGTTTCCACGCTTTCCTGCCGGCGGACGGTGGCAAAGACACGATAACCGCGCTTTTGCAGGCCGTGGGCAGTGCAATGGCCGATACCGCTGGAACAGCCGGTGATCAATATCGTTTTCTTCATTTTTCTGCTCTGTGTAATGGATCAGGGTTTTATTTTACCCGCGCCGTCAACTCTGCCCGGCAGTCTCAGACCTCGTGCGCCAGCCTGTTTGCCAGCGGCCGGAATTGCAGGTGGTAGAACATATTGAGATAACGGTCCATTTCTTCCCGCTCAAGCCCGCTGACAAATTTCCAGAAGCCGTAAATGCGCGATAGCGTCATCATGCGTTCCGCATACAGTTTCCAGGTGTAGCGGCTGGCGACACGGTCGAGTGCCCCTTGTGAAATACGTTCCCATTCCTGCGGATTTTCCCGGTTTTTTTCCAGAAAATCGGCGATCAGATCAGCTGTGGCAGCGCCCTGGTTGGGATCGATATGAAAGCCGGAACGGTTGTGCTGAATGATTTCCAGCGGGCCGCCATAGCGGGTGGCGAAAGTGGGCAGACCGGATGCCATGGCTTCGATGATAGTCAGGCCAAATGCTTCGAACAGGGCTGGTTGTACGAATACACCGCGTTTATCGGCAATGTGGCGGTAGAGTTCTCCTGCCAGATTTTTATCGAGACGCATACCCAGCCAGCGTACCTGCTGATCGAGTTTGTATTCATCCATCAGCTGATGCATCCGGTGGATCTGTTCCTGTTCTTCATGGTCGGTGGAATGCTGTGGATCGGTTTTGCCGCCGACGATGATCAGATTGGCAAGTGAACGCAAACGTGGTGAAGCGGCATACAGTTCCACCAGGCCGGTAATATTTTTGATCCGGTCCAGACGTGCCATGGTAAAAATCAGCGGTTTGTCCGGATCCTGCAGATGTCCGCGGGCCGGGAGATCGGTGGCATCCCCGAAGATCAGGGATTCGATTTCCGGTATCAGGCTGTGCAGGCGCCTGTTCGGGTCGGAGTAGGGGAAATAGACATCTGCATCTGCTCCCGGAGAAACGATATTGAATTTTGGATCGAACAGATCGATACCATGGATCACCCGGTAGAGGCCGGGCATGGAAAACGCCTGATAGCTCTCATACTGGCCTTCCGCTTCCCGCGTTCCGGCAATTTCCTGATAGGTGCTGGTGACGATGAAATCGGCGGAATTCATTGCCAGCAGATCTGCCGTGTACTGGCAGGAAAAATGGTACTTATCCTCGTTTTCCTGCCAGTAAATATCCGAATGCAGGTATTTGGTTTTTTCCAGGGCATGGGCAATGTTGCATTGGGTGACGCCCAGTTTTCTGCTGAGCAGGGTCGCCACCAGATTGCCATCCGAGTAGTTGCCGATGATCAGATCAGGTTGTCCGCCCAGCTCTGACAGTGCTTCCCGTTCAACATCACCGGCAAAGGTTTCGAGATGCGGCCATATCCCGAAACGTGAAATCCAGTGAGGAATGATTTCGCCATTATGTTTGCGGAACGGAACACGCAGGATCCAGGTGTTGATGCAGCCGCTGACTTTTTCCAGCCGCTGGTTACAGGTGGTATCACCTGCATCGGGTATCAGGCGGGTGACGATCAGTATTTTCGGTTCGACCTGCACCCCCTGTAATTGCAGCCGGTCGTGCATTTCCTTTTCCAGTGCACGTACCTGATCGAGGATGTAGACAACCTGACCGCCGGTATCGGGTAATCCAAGTACGTTATCCTGGCCGAAATAGCCGTGAGGGGAAAGAATCAGCAGGCGGGAGATCATGGGGATGCGTGCCAGAAATGCTTCCAGTGCGGATGGGGAGGGTGCTTCGAGAATATCCATCAGCATGTTCATGGTTTCGGCCACCCGGGCGGCGTTATGTCCCCAGCCGGGCGCAAAACCGAGCTGATTCATTTTCGGGGCCAGCTCAATCCAGGGTGTCGTCCCGTCCAGTGTTTCCAGCAGTTCCAGTGCCTGTCGCAACTGGGTGCGCACGGCATGAATATCGTGAGAGTTGCTGCTGAACATCAGTTGCTGCCCCTCGATGGCGTGTACCCCCAGAAAATGCAGCAAGCCGGTATGGCCTGCCTCGATACGGGAGAACATTTCACTGGACAGCTTGCGATTGAGGAAGATGACGCCCTGACCGATTGAACGGGATTCCTTCAGCCTGGGAAATCCCCGGTTGAATGGTCCGAAATCGACTTCGAGCATCGATTCGGTTGCTTCGCCCTTGATCACGGTTTCCTTGAATTTCAGAAACTCACTGATGGTTACTTTTTCCGGAATGAGGTGCTCCTGATGGATGCGCATGAATTCCCATTTGGCAATTTCGGGCCGCAATGCCAGATAGGCCCAGGGAGAGCTGAAGATGCCTTCCTGCAGCCGGAATACGAATGTGCGGAGCATGTCGAAGTGGCCGCAATCCTGTTCTGTCTGCAGCAATCCGTCCCGCAGATCGGATTGCAGGAGCAGGGTGCGATTTGCCGCGAAATAACGCCGTAACAGGGTGTAGACGGCATCCCTGTTCTGCCGGGTACAGGTGGAAAATGTGTCAGTCATGGACATGTCAGATACCTCCGTATAACAGTTGCGGTGCTGCTTCACAGGGTTGTGATCATTGGTCAAAGTGGTAGTGCTTCATGCCTTCAAGTATGCCCAGTGCATAGGCGTTCCTTGCGAAATAAATCTGTTCCCGGCCACGCAGTGATTCCAGCTCGGGGCTGTGATTTTCCACCACCACCCCCAGCGTATCGCCTACCAGCATTTCTTCATCATTACCCGAATCCCCGGCAATCAGAAAACTTTGCAGCGGCAGCCCCCATTTATAGGCGAGATAACGTACTGCCAGCCCTTTGGAAGCGCGCACCGGCAGCACATCCAGAAATGCTTCATGCGAGTAGATCAGTTTTGCATGCAGATTCTGTTTGTGCAGATGCTGATAAAGCTGTTTGAGCGGGGGCATTCGTTCAGGTGTGACCAGATAACTCAGCTTGAATTCACGCTGATTTTCCGGGGCCTGGAGTGTCAGACCGGGTATTGCTTTCAGTGCTTCGGCCAGTGCTTCCCGTCGCCACCGGTGGCGGATGTGATTACTCCAGCCTTTATCCGGTCGCAGTGATGGCCAGTAATTGATTTCGCTGCCGACCGAGGTGATCAGGATATCGGGCATCGGTACGCGCCATTTTTTAAGGATTTTGACTGCACTTTCGACGGTTCTGCCGGTGGCAACACCGAATGAGATATTTCCGGCATGCATTCGCAACCATTGCAGAAATTCAGCCAATCCCTGTTCATCTCCAAGCAGGGTATTGTCGATGTCGCTGATGATCACCTTGCGTGCCAGCGGCATGGGTGATCGGCCTGCATGCAGGGTGGCTGCAAGCTGGCGGCGCAGACGTTTGCGTTCCCGGTAAAGCAGCCTGTCGGCTTCTCTGAGGTATTTGCTGACGTGAGCATCCCAGGTGTAATGACGCCTGACGTTGGCAATTCCGTTTCTGGACCAGTTGCGCCAGCGTTTTCTGTCGGACAGTGCATCCTTCAGAGTGCTGGCGATGTCGGAGGGGTTCAGCGTATTAACGAGCAATCCATTGCGGCAATTGGTGATGATATCGCGCGGGCCGCCATCTTCCGGTGCAATGATCGGCAAGCCACTGGCAGCAGCCTCGATCAGGGTGAGTCCGAAAGGCTCGGTCAGGGCCGAGTTGACGAATATGCCGCGCCTGCGTACCGCCAGGCGATACACTTCCGGTATGTCTTCCACCATGAAATGTTTGGGGATCGCTATTTTTCCCCACAGATCATAGCGGTCGATATCGAGCAGGACATCGTTCATGACCTTGCGCTGCGATTCTTCCATCGCACGGATATCTTCGCGTGAGCCGGCGATGATCACCAGGTTGGCCATGTCCTGCAGCGATGGATCTGATCCATAAGCCTGAATCAGTCCATGAAGATTTTTGCGCGTATCAGGCCGGCAGATGGCGAGAATCACCGGTTTATCCGGCATGTTCAGGAACCGGTCGATACCGGCCTGTATTACCGGATCGGGAAGTTTACGTCCGGGAGGTGAAAAACGTGAGGTATCGGTTCCTGGCGGGATGACCCGGCAGCGGCGCGGATCGGTATTTTTATACATACCGTACTGATCTTCGATTTCCTGCGAGGTACTGGTGATGATCAGTGAGGCATGTACCAGTATTTCTTCTTCTGCAGCGATTCGCCGGGAGAGGTTGAACTGCCGTTCGATGGCCTGCTCTTTGCGGCCGGAGGCGAGCAGACGTGCCCGTTTGGGGCGGCCGAGCGAGTGGCCGGTATGGATCTGCGGGATACCCAGCAGATTGGACAGATGCTGGCCGACGTAACCGGCATCGGCATAGTGGGTATGAATCAGATCGGGCAAGCGTCCGTGCTGGCGCAGGTAATGCAGACAACGATCTACCATGTGATCCAGATGCGGCCACAACAGCTCTTTGCGCAGATATTTGCGAGGGCCGCAGGGTAACCGGACGATACGGGCATTCAGCCCGAGTTCTTCGATTTCGGCTGCATAATCGGGTGAGATGCCGGGATCTTCGATCTGGCGGGTCAGCAGATCGATCCGGGCGATACGATCATTGCGGCCCAGCGCACGCGCCAGTTCAACGACATAAGTGATCTGTCCGCCGGTATCTGCATCCCGTCCCAGTTCCATGTCATGTCCGCGAATCAGGCCGTGTACGCTCACCATCAGGATATAAAGCTTCTGGTCTGTCATAAATTAACGATCCCCCAGTCTTTGAGAAAAGGGAAATAAAATTCCGGGGATTCAGGAATAGCACCACGAATACCACACAGCGCTGCAGCAAACCGGTTGGCACGCTCCAGAATCAATATTTTTGGCCAGTCCAGCAGCATGCCGAGAATAAATATGGCAGAAAACCCGTCTCCGGCGCCGACAGTATCGATTACGGCAATATCAGGAATGCCGGGTGTTTCGGCTTCATTGCCGGACTGGTCGAGCAGCCATGCACCCTCAGCGCCACAGGTCACCAGCAGGGTGTGCAGTTGAAATTCTTTTATCAGGTGTAATGCAGTACCTCTGGGGTCCCGTGCGGGTAAATCCAGTAAACCGGGTAACTCGATCAATTCATCCTCATTGACTTTTACGTGATCTGCCTGCGTGAGTGAATAACGTACAACGTCCCGTGTGTACCAGGGTTTTCTCAGATTGATATCCAGCAGGTGCGGTACCTGTGGTGTGTGCCGGAATATCGTTTCCAGGGCGCTGCCGGACAAACGGCTGCGTTGTGCCAGTGTTCCGAAATACACCAGGCCGGGTTCCACGGATGAAATGGCAGCAGCGGCTGCAGCCGGGTCGATGAAATCGTAGGCCTGGTTCGCAAGAATTTCAAACTGGTGTCCGTACCCGTTTTCACCGGGTCTGATCAATACCTGGCCGGTTGGATAGTGTGGATCGCTTTGAATACCGGCGACAGTCATACCGGCATTACGCATCAGTCTGATCAGTTTCCGGTGGAGCTCATCGGTACCGGTACGTGTAATCAGCATGGGGTGCAGACCGAATGCCTGAAGATGGCAGCTTACATTCAGGGGAGCGCCCCCCATTACCGGACCATCGGGAAAAATATCAGCGAGTGCCTCGCCGAACAGAATTACATGTTGTCGTGCAAGTGTGTTGTAGAGGTCAGTAGACATGGTGACGAGAATTTCTGCCGGTAGTTACCATGTGTTTCAGGACGGCTATCCATATAAAAGAGGGTATGAACAGCTGCAGAAACAGGCAGAAAACAAGCGCCGGAAGTTGTATTTCCGGCCGGGTGCTTTTTATTCTGGCATGGATGGCGGATATGCGCAAAGAATCATCGGAAAAAAGGTAAAACTGATGGTTTCACGTGATGGATACGCTGTTTTTATTTCACTGCAGCCGGCTGCGGGTAAAAATGATCGCCATGGGCAGCATGGTGAGGGAAATGACAGCCAGTGGCCAGAGGTTGGCAAGAACATCCCGGGGTGGCAGGGCCTTGAGAAAGCAGCCTTCGACAATTACCAGAAAATGGGTGAGCGGGATGGCTTGAGACAGCCATTGCAGCAGCAGCGGCATGTTTTCCACCGGGGTGGCGAAGCCGGAGATCAACACGGTGGGCACGCCGATGACGAATCCGCCCAGAATAGCCTGCTGTTGTGTCATGCTGATAGCGGAAATCACCAGGCCAATGCCGACTGCCGACAGGATAAACAGGATGAGCCCGATCAGTAACAGTCCGAATGATCCGGTAAAGGGAATACGGAAAAACCAGATGGCCATGCTGATCATCAGGAAGGCGAGCAGGGAGCTGATGACCAGTGCCGGCAGTGATTTGGATAAAACAATTTCCAGCGTGGAAGCCGGGGATACCAGCAGTTGATCGAAAGTGCCCAGTTCGCGCTCCCGGGCAATGGAAAGGGCGGTGATCATGAGCGCACTGAAAAAGGCGAGCGTGCCGGTCAGGCCGGGCACCATGAACCAGAGATAAACCAGGTTGGGGTTGAACCAGTGGCGTACAACCACAGATGTTTCCGGCAGTGGAACGGGGTCGGCTGTCAGGCGAATATTCTTGGCGATAGTGGAGAGATAGCCAACAACAATCTGTCCGGAATTGCTGCGCCGGCCATCAACCAGCACCTGGATATGGCCACTTCCTTCAATCGCAACCGTACGCGAAAAATCAGCAGGAATAGCGATGGCGGCAATCACTTTGCCTTGTGCCAGTTGCTCCCGTAACGCTGCGTTGCTGTGGACATGGTGCACCTGCGCAATGAACCGGGCGGCTTCCAGATGCCATATCACTTCCTGTGCTTCCCGTCCTGTGTCCTGGTTATACACGGCAATATCAACATTGCGCACTTCCAGTGTGGCGGCATAAGCAAATATCAGCAGCTGTAACAATGGTGGCACAAACACCACCACCCGGTTGCGCGGATCACGCAGAATACAGAGCAGTTCCTTGATGAACTGGGCATACAAACGGGTAAAAACAACGCGGAAATGTGGATAAGTCATGATCGTTACTCCAGACTTTTACGGGTGTGGCGCTGCGCGATCAGAAAAAATACCAGGCCGATGGCTGCCATACCGATCAGATCGGGGATAAAAACGCTCCAGACATCGCCTGCCAGAAACACCGTTTTCAGTGAAGAAACGAAATAACGTGCCGGAATCAGCCAGGTAATGGCCCGTACGGGGGCAGGCATGGCATCGATTTCAAACAGGAAACCGGACAGCATGAATGCGGGCAGATAGCCGGAAAACAGAGCCAGCTGTGAAGCCAGGAACTGGTTGCGTGTCAGTGACGAAATCAGTAACCCTTGACCCAGTGCCGGGATCATGAAAACAGCAGAAAGTACCAGTAATGCAGGCAGAGAGCCGCGCAGCGGGACATCAAACAGGAATATGGCCAGTGTTGCCGCCGTCAGGGTGGATAACATGCCGAGCACGAAATACGGCAGCAGCTTGCCGGTCAGAATTTCCGGCACGGATGCCGGGGTGGACAAAATAACTTCCATTGTGCCGCGCTCCCATTCGCGCGCGACCACCAGCGCCGTCAGCAGCGTGCCGATAATGGTCATGATGATGGCAATGGCGCCCGGTACCAGCGCACGCCGGCTGGCCAGTTCAGGGTTGAACCAGTAACGCGGCTCCAGCCGGACAGCCGGTGCTGACATGGTTTCGGCAAAACCGGCTGCCCAGGTCTGTATCACGCCCTGCGTGTAGTTGGCGACAAAATCAGCTGTATTGGGCTGTGAACCATCCGTGATGATCTGTACCAGCGGTTGGCCTGTTTTTGCAAAATGCCGTTCAAAATCCTGTGGAATGACGACGTAGCCGCGCAATTCGCCGCTCACCAGTTTTTCGGCAATTTCGCGACGATCATGCGCGTAGGTTACCTCCAGATAAAGGGTGCCGGAAAATGCCTCTGCCAGCGTGCGTGCAGTTGCTCCCGGAGATTCCAGTACGACACCGATGCGCACATGGCGCACATCCAGCGATACCGCGTAGGCAAACAGGAACAGCAGAATCAGCGGTAAAACCAGGGCGATCAGCAGCGTTGACGGATCACGCATGGCCTGCAGGCTTTCCTTGCGTACCAGTGCCAGAAAGCGCGCCAGATCAAAATGACGCACTGTTACAGGTTTCCGGCCGGATGTGCGGTTCATGTTTCCGCCTCATCAGTAAGCGCTGATGTTTCTATCAGATGAATAAACGCATCTTCCATGGTTGGATCGGAGCGGCTGGTACTGGCAGCGTCCTGTTTGAGCGCATCCGGTGTATCCAGTGCAATCAGGCGTGCGCGGTAGAGTATTGCCACACGATCGCAATATTCGGCTTCATCCATAAAATGGGTGGTCACCATGACGGTTACGCCTTTGCGTGCCAGGCCATTGATATGTGTCCAGAATTCACGCCGTGTAATCGGATCCACTCCTGAGGTCGGTTCGTCCAGAAACAGTACCGGCGGGCGGTGCATCAGCGCACAGGCCAGTGCCAGGCGCTGTTTATGCCCCAGTGGCAGTGAGCCGGGTGCGGCGGACAGCCAGTTACGCAGATCAAAGATACTGATCATTTCTTCGATGCGTTCGCGCCGGGTGGCATTGTCCAGTCCATACACACCGGCGGAAAATTCCAGATTCTGCCGTACTGAAAGCAGATCATAGAGTGAAAATTTTTGTGCCATGTACCCCAGCTGTGCTTTGGCGGTACCGGGTGCCCGACGCAGATCCAGCCCGACCACGTGTGCCTCGCCACTGGTGGGTTTGAGCAATCCGCACAGCATTTTGAATGTGGTGGATTTACCGGCACCATTCGGGCCGAGCAAACCGAAAATCTCGCCTTTGCGTACTTCAAAGCTGACATTGTCAGTTGCAACAAAATTACCAAAGCGTTTGGTCAGGTTGTGGCAGGAAACCGCCGTATCAGTCGCTAGTTCGACAGGTGGCAGATGTTCGGCCAGTGCAGAAGTGCCGCCTGGCCCGCCGCCCAGCAGGTCGATAAATGCATCCTCAAACCGTGCCGGGACAGGCAGCAGTTGTGTTCCGGTTCGCTCAGCCAGTGCCTGGATTTGTCCGGGGGATGAGCCGGCACGCAACACCAGGCGCACACTGGCACCTTGAATAACACCATCACTGACACTCTCCAGATCCAGTGCTTCAGCCAGTACAGCGCGGCGCTGCGCACCAACCGCTTCCAGACGGAAACTGCGATTAGTGAGGTGACGGGTCAATTCTCCCGGTGGACCATCAAAAGCAAGTTGCCCCTGGTTGAGCAGCAGTACGCTGTCGCAGCGCTCGGCTTCATCCAGATAGGCTGTAGACCAGACAACGGCCATGCCTTCGCCGGTTAATTCCTGCACCATGCGCCACAGATCCTGCCGGCTGACCGGATCGACACCGACACTGGGTTCATCCAGCAGCAGTACTTCAGGGCGTGCCATCAGTGCACAGGCCAGTCCCAGTTTTTGTTTCATACCGCCAGAAAGATTGCCGGCCAGCCGTCGGGTAAAAGGGGCCAGGCGGGTGAAATCGAGCAGTCGGGTAAACAGATCCGTATGCCGGCCGGTATCCATACCGCGCAGTTGTGCCTGCAGATGCATGTTCTCCATCACCGTCAGATCTTCATACAAACCAAAGCGCTGGGGCATGTAGCCGCTGACCACGTGAATGGCGTCATTGTCTGTTACTGTATCGAAGCCGGCCAGCGTGGCATGACCGGTATCGGGTTTGAGCAAGCCCGTCAGAATACGCAGCAGGGTGGTTTTACCTGCACCATCCGGGCCGACCAGTCCGGTCAGGCGACCGTAGAAAATTCTGGCGCTCAGATTGCGCAGTGCATGTACATTGCCAAAAGATTTGCTGAGCTGACGGATAACAACGGCTGCATTGTCAGATGGGGCAGCAGTAGCAACAGGTAAATCTGCTGCAGCATGCATATCAGGAACCTTCGGCGGACAGATCGGCTGTCGGTCGGGTGTCCACTTCCACTGTGACCGGCATGCCCTGGCGCAACGCCGGATCAGCATCGTTCACCACAATTCGCAGGCGATAAACCAGATCCGTACGCAGCTCGATGGTTTCCACTGTTTTGGGAGTGAATTCAGCGCGGGGAGAAATAAAACCGATCTGGCCATGGTAGGTTTTTCCCGAGGAATCGCTGCGTATCTGAACGGATGTGCCGGGCGCAATACGGCCCAGCACGGTTTCGCTGATGTAGGCGCGCACGTACACCGGATGATCAAGGCTCAGGTTGTAGACGGCATTCTGGCTGGTCACCATGCTGCCGGGTTCGCGGATACGCGCAATAATCGTGCCATCACCGGGGGCAAAAAGCCTGGTATCCGCCAAAGCCGTCGCTGCCTGATCCTGCGCCGCAATGGCTGCCGCCAGCTGGGCTTCAGCCGCTGCGATGTCTTCCTTGCGAAATCCTTCTTCTGCCTGGGATAAAGCCGCTCTGGCTGCCTTGACGCCGGCAACAGCCTGGTCGCGTGCGGCACGGGCGCTATCCATATCCTGCTGGCTGCTGGCTCTGGAAGGCAGCAATTTGTGCACTCGCACGTAATCGCGCTCGGCCCGGTGTGCAAGTGCCTGCGCCTGTTTGAGGGCTTCCCGTGCCTGGGTGATTTCCTGCGGACGCAGGCCGCGATGCATTTTGGCCAGCCCGGCACGTGCCACCTGCACAGCGGCCCGGGCAGCGGCCAATGCTTCCTGATACGGTTGCGCATCCAGTGTGGCCACCCATGTGCCGGCAGCAACAAAATCACCTTCATCGAATAAAACCTGCTCAAGCCGTCCCGGTTGCCGAAAAGCCAGCTGTACTTCCCGGATATCCACATTACCGTACAGATACAGCAGACTCTCGTCCTGGCCGGTACGCTGTATCCACGCAAAGACAGCACTGCCTGCAACGAGCAGCGTAATCATGAAGACCAGAAGCGGTTTCATGGCATGTGATAATTTGTCATATTGTCTACTCCACCTCGCGCAGCTGCGATTTAGAAGAAAATACGCTGTTACCAGCCTAACCGCAAAAACAGACTGCTGCAAGAGAAGGTGGGGAAAGAAGACGGAGCAGGGGAAAGAAACAGAAACCCCCTGAATTGGACGATGATTTTGAACAGGATAATAATTGCGATGACTATCTATAATTACCGCGTAAAAACCAGTGACGGGCAGGAAAAATCACTCAGCGATTATCAGGGTAAAGTTTTACTGATTGTGAACACTGCCAGCCAGTGCGGCTTTACGCCACAGTATCAGGGACTGGAAATGCTTTATCGCCGTTATCAGGATCAGGGGCTGGTTGTGCTCGCTTTTCCCTGCAACCAGTTTGGTCATCAGGAACCCGGCAGTGACCCTGAAATCCAGGCATTTTGCACCACCCGTTATGATGTCAGCTTTCCGGTATTTGCGAAGATGGAAGTGAATGGTGACCATGCTGATCCGCTCTACCGGTTTCTGAAGGATGAAAAGCCGGGTGTACTTGGCTCCAGAGGTATCAAATGGAATTTCACCAAATTTCTGGTAAACCGTTCCGGCCAGGTCGTCAGGCGTTACGCTCCGATGGATAAGCCGGAATCACTGGCCGGTGACATTGAACAGCTGCTGTAACCCGTTTACCTGATGCAGATGTCAGCTTCTGCCGCAATTCGCCCGGAAAACCGGTTTTAGCAGTGTCCTAAAGCTCATTCTGGATACGCTTATACCCCTGCACCAGCGTATTGTTGGTTCTGGCCACATCTTCCGAAAATTCTGAAGCCTGCGGAGAAACCTTGGGAATGGAAGATAAATCCGTGCGCGGCCCGATTCTTTGTGTGGAAGGCACATAAAAGCCTGCCGGCAGATCACAGCCGTCGACCACAGCGTTATGTCGCACAACACATTTTTCACCAATTGTGCAGTTGAACAGCACACTGTTGAATCCGATGAATACATCCGGGCCAACAATGCACGGCCCGTGCACAATCGCCCGGTGCGCAATCGAGGTGCGTTCCCCGATCGTCACTGCCGCACCTGATTTGGAATGGATCACCACGCCATCCTGGATGTTGGAATGGGCACCGACGATGATTGGTTCCATGTTTCCGTTTTCATCTACCTCATCCGCCCGGATCACAGCATAGGGGCCGATAAATACATTTTCATGCACCACCACCCGACCACACAGAATGGCAGTGGGATCGACAAAAGAACTGGCGTGGACAAGCGGCTGATCGCCTCTGGGGTTTTTTCTGATCATGATGATTTTTGAATACGGTTATAAATTGCAATGCGCATCTGTCTGTAACTGTGGTGTAAAAACCAACGGCGGGCAAGGATAAACTATCCGGGTGATAACGATGGTGAAATTTTACAGCCGGCCGTATTGCCGCCTGTCTGCCGGATCAGCACGGCGGGGTGGCTTCGTAAAGATACAGTTACTTTCGCCGTTGTGAGACTGTCGGGTTGAAATAATCCGGAAATTTTCAGCAGGCCGGTTTTACTAATCTCTGAATCTGATGGAGAATTCCTTTTTAACCACAAAATCGTGTTGTCACTTTATTACCCGATTATTACCAAATGGCAAAACTGTTATTCAGGCTGCGTAATGTGCCGGAAGATGAAATAGAGGAAGTTCATGCGCTGCTGAATGAGCATCAGATTGATTTTTATGAGACTTCAGCAGGTAACTGGGGAATCTCGATGCCGGCACTGTGGGTGCGTGATGAAATACAGTATCCGCAGGCGAGGGCATTGCTGGATGCCTATCAGGCAGATCGCAGTGTGCGGATACGTGCGGAATATGCCCGTCTGAAACAGGCCGGCAGGCATCAGACAGTTTTCTCCCGCTTTCGGGAGAATCCATTTGCTTTTATAGCTTACCTTTTTGTCGTGTATGCACTGGTGTATCTGCCCTTCAAATTTATCAGCGAGCTGGCCAAACAGTAAAATCGGCGCTTTGCTTCCGGCTTTCTTCTACCAGATAACCTTCCAAATTGAACAGCACGCTTAAACTGATTTCAGCATTTCTGCTGGGAGGGGCAACAGTTCCCGGTTTCGCCCCTTTTGACTGTTATCCGGTTCCTGTTATAACACTGGCGCTGCTTGCCCTGCTCTGGCGCAAGAGTAAAACACCATTTCAGGCGGCACTGACCGGATTTGCTTTTGGTATGGGATTGTTTGGTGCCGGCGTAACCTGGCTTTACGTCAGTCTGCATGATTTCGGTCATATGGAACCTGCACTGGCGGTACTGGCGCTGATTGTGCTGTGTGCTTATCTGGCACTGTTTCCCGCACTGACCGGGTGGATTGTTACGCTGCGCTGTTTTCGCACCTCCCCGGCCTGGCCGGGAATGGTGGCAGCCCTTTGGGCGCTGACGGAATGGCTGCGTGGTACGCTGTTTACCGGTTTTCCATGGCTGACAATCGGTTATTCACAGGCACCAGACAGCCCGCTGGCTGGTTTTGCTCCGGTGACAGGGGTATACGGCATATCGTTGCTGCTGATGCTGAGTGCAGCCTGGCTGGCCTGCTGGCTGGAAAACAGGTGGAACGGCCGTTTCTGGGCAGGGTTGAGTCTTGTCTGGATTACCGGTTTGGGGTTGCAGCAGATCCACTGGACCGAGCCGGAAGGTGAGCCGGTGACGGTCAGCCTGTTGCAGGGCAATATCCCGCAAAATAAAAAATGGCAGCCGGAACATCTGGCGGCAACCATGCAGGCGTATGCCCGGCTGGTACAGGAAAGTTCAGGCAGACTGATCGTTACACCGGAGATCTCGTTCCCGCTGTTTTACGAACAGGCACCACCGGATTTTCTGTCGCTGCTGGCTGAACAGGCCCGTTCCCGTCAGGGGGATGTACTGATCGGCATGGTGGAGCGCGCGCCGGACAGCGACAGTTATTACAACTCCATGTTCAGTTTTGGTACTGCGCCGGAACAGAACTACCGCAAATATCATCTGGTTCCGTTTGGGGAATATATTCCGCTCAAACCGGTGTTTGGCTGGATTATTGACGTGCTGCACATCCCGTTATCCGATTTTTCGCGTGGCAGACTGGATCAGCAGCCGCTGAATCTGGCCGGGCAGCGTGTAGCCATCAATATCTGCTACGAGGATGTATTTGGTGAGGAAATCATCCTGCAGCTGCCGCAGGCCAGTCTGCTGGTCAACGTCAGTAATGATGCCTGGTTTGGCCGTTCGATCGGCCCCCGGCAGCATTTACAGATTTCACAGATGCGCGCACTGGAAACAGGCCGTTATATGCTGCGGGCGACCAATACCGGTGTTACCGCCATTATTGATGAGCAGGGCAGGGTGCTGGAACAGCTGGAGATGTTTACTACGGCCGGTTTGAACGGCACTGCGCAGGGTTTCAGTGGTGCCACGCCTTATGTCCGTTTCGGTAACCGCCTCCTGTTTGTCATAGCCGGTCTGCTGCTTCTGATCAGTATTCCGGCGGCGTTTTTCGGTCGGGATAAAACGCTGTAAAATGAGCCCGGCTCATTAAAACCGGATCACATTATTTTTAAACCGTTTTCAGGTTATTTTTACGTCGTTTTTACGCCGTCACACTATGCCCAAACCCACTTTTCAGGAAATTATCCTCACGCTTCAGCAATACTGGGCCCGGCAGGGTTGTGCGTTACTGCAACCTTACGATATGGAGGTTGGTGCCGGCACCAGCCATACCGCCACTTTCCTGCGTGCCATCGGGCCGGAACCCTGGCGCGCCGCTTATGTGCAGCCTTCCCGTCGCCCCAAAGATGGCCGCTATGGCGATAATCCCAATCGCCTGCAGCATTACTACCAGTTTCAGGTAGTGCTGAAACCGGCACCGCGCGATATTCTGGAGTTGTATTTTCATTCGTTACAGGTACTGGGTCTGGATTTGCAGCAGAATGATGTGCGTCTGGTGGAAGACGACTGGGAAAATCCCACGCTTGGGGCCTGGGGGTTGGGCTGGGAAGTCTGGCTGAATGGCATGGAAGTGACCCAGTTCACCTATTTTCAGCAGGTGGGTGGAATTAACTGCCGTCCGATCACAGGAGAAATCACTTACGGGCTGGAGCGGCTGGCCATGTATCTGCAGGGAGTGGAAAACGTGTTTGATCTGACCTGGACGGATGGGCTGACCTATGGTGATGTTTATCACCAGAACGAAGTGGAGCAGTCCACTTACAATTTTGAGCACAGTGATACCGGATTTTTGCTGCTCTCCTTTGGCAGACTGGAAGAACAGGCCAACCGGCTGATTGACGCACAGCTGGCGCTGCCTGCGTATGAACAGGTGCTGAAGGCCGCACATACTTTCAATCTGCTGGATGCACGCGGTGCAATTTCAGTGACCGAACGGGCGGCCTACATCGGCCGTATCCGCAATCTGTCACGCCGGGTGGCACAAGCCTATTACGATAGCCGCCTGCGTTTGCAACCGCCGTTTCCACTGGCGCCGCGCGAATGGGTTACTCAAACACTGGATCAGGCGGAGTCTGCGTAATGACCGAAAATCTGTTAATTGAACTGTTGACTGAAGAACTGCCACCCAAATCACTGGATAAGCTGGGTAATGCGTTTGCCGCATCCATTGCCGACAGTCTGAAAAACCAGGCGCTCTCCACAGCAGATACCGTAGTCACAGCGTTTGCCTCACCCCGGCGACTGGCTGTACATCTGACAGCTGTTCCTGCACAGGCACCGGATCAAACCGTAGCGCTCAGGTTGATGCCAGTTGCAGTCGGGTTGGACGCGCAGGGCCAGCCGACGCCTGCGCTGCAAAAAAAACTGGCAGCACTGGGGCTGGGGGAGATTACCGCTACAGCACTCAGACGGGTGCAGGAAGGCAAAGCGGAAATGCTGTTCCTGGAACAGAACGTCACCGGAATCCTGCTGGCAGCCGGATTGCAAAAGGCGGTGGATGAGGCGGTCCGCCAGCTGCCGGTTCCCAAAGTGATGACTTATCAGCTTGATGACGGCTGGGAGAATGTCCATTTTGTGCGACCGGTGCACGGACTGGTTGCGCTGCACGGGCAGCAGATCGTACCAGTCCGGGCTTTCGGGTTTGTTGCCGGAAGAACCACCAGAGGGCATCGTTTTGAAGCCAGGCAGGCAATCCTGGAAATTGACCATGCCGATCATTACGCTGCTTTGCTGGAAACGGAAGGGGCTGTGATTCCGGGTTTCAGCCAGCGCCGTCACCGTATCAGAGAAGGGCTGGAAGCGGCAGCCGGTGCGGTACAGCTGCAATGTCTCAACGATGAGGCATTGCTGGATGAAGTGACTGCACTGGTTGAGCATCCCAACATCCTGATGGGAACATTCCCGGCGGATTTTCTGGAAGTGCCGCAGGAATGCCTGATCTCGACCATGAAGATTAATCAGAAATATTTTCCGCTGCTGGATAGTGATGGAAAACTGACCCACCACTTTCTGATCGTCTCCAACATTACCCCGGCTGATCCGGGGCAGATCATCTCGGGTAATGAACGGGTGATTCGCTCGCGGCTGGCGGATGCCAGATTTTTCTTCGATCACGACCGTAAACGGACACTGGCTTCGCGCCTGCCGGATCTGGACAGGGTGATTTACCACCACCAGCTGGGTTCACAGGGTGAACGTACCCGTTATGTACGTGCACTGGCGAGAATCATCGGGCAATTGTTGGGTGACAGCAATTTGTCCGCACAGGCAGATCAGGCTGCAATGCTGGCCAAAGCAGATCTGCTGACCGATATGGTTGGGGAATTTCCCGAGCTGCAGGGCATCATGGGGCGCTATTACGCCCGGCTTGAAGGTATGGATGAAACCATTGCCTTTGCTATTGAGGATCACTACAAACCGCGCTTTGCCGGAGATGTCCTGCCGCGCAGCATGACGGGAATCTGCGTGGCGCTGGCAGACAAGCTGGAAACGCTGATCAGCCTGTTCAGCATAGGTCAGCTGCCAACGGGCGATAAAGACCCGTACGCCCTGCGGCGGCATGCGCTGGGTGTTATCCGTATCCTGATCGAAAAAGATCTGCCGGTCGGGCTGGACGTGCTGATTTCGCGCGCAGCGGATGTGCTGCAGGATGCGACCATTGGAGATCAGGGGGCAGGTACGAATCATGCCCGCCCGGTAACACCGGCACTGGTACAGCAGCTGCAGGATTTCTTCTACGACCGCCTTGCCGGTAGCCTGCGCGATCAGGGCTATACCGTTCAGGAAGTGGACGCTGTTCTGAATCTGCGGCCTTCACTGCTGTGTGAAATCCCCCGGCGGCTGGCTGCGGTGCGTGCATTTGCCGCTCTGCCCGAGGCAGCCAGTCTGGCGGCAGCCAATAAACGGGTCGGCAATATCCTCAAAAAATCGGCATTTGATGCCACCATTGGAATTGATGAAACCTGTTTGCAGGCCCCGGCCGAGATTGCCCTGTATCGTGCGTTATCTGCAATAGAAACGGATACCCGGCATGCTTTTCAGAAAGGGGATTATGTGACTGCCCTGCAAATTCTGGCTGCCCTGAAAGCGCCGGTTGATACTTTTTTCGATCAGGTAATGGTGAATGATGAAAATGAGGCACTGCGCCGCAATCGCCTGGCGCTGCTGATTGCTTTGCAGGTAACGATGAATCGCGTCGCCGATATTTCCCGGCTGGCTGCCTGATGAATTTCAGAACAGACTGTTAATGAAGCTGATTATTCTCGACCAGAACGGTGTGATCAATCAGGGAAGCGATACCTGTATCAAAACACCTGATGAATGGAAACCCATTCCAGGCAGCTTGCAGGCGATTGCACGGCTGACTCATGCCGGTTATCGGGTAGTGACCGCAACCAACCAGTCCGGAATCGGGCGCAGTCTGATTGACATGACGACTTTCAATGCAATCAACGACAAAATGATCCGTGCAGTACAACAGGCAGGCGGACGGATTGATTCCCTGTTTTTCTGTCCGCATACACAGCATGACAAATGCACCTGCCGCAAGCCGGGGATTGGCATGTTCAGAGAAATCCGGCAGCGCTACGGTATTGAACTCAGTCAGGTACCCGCTGTGGGCGATTCCCTGCGTGATCTGCAGGCGGCTGCCAAAGCGGGTGCGATTCCGGTACTGGTACTGACCGGCAAGGGCCGGACAACACAGATAAGCGGTGATTTGCCTGCAGGGACACAAATTTACCCGAATCTTGCCGCTGTGGCAGATCACCTCGAAATGCAGGTATTGTAATGGCTGGATTACGTTCCCTGATTTATCTGCTGCTGCAGGCGATCATTACTCCGCCATATGCGCTGTTTGCACTGATGTGTTTTCCGCTGCCCCCTCATTCCCGCTATCAGGTTACCTACGGCTGGACCCGGCTGATGCTGTTCATGCTGCGCACCATCTGCGGGCTGCGTTACGAGGTGCTGGGACGGGAGAATATCCCGGATCAGCCGTCGATCATCCTTTCCAAGCACCAGTCTGCCTGGGAAACACTGGCGCTGCAGCAGATTTTTCCACCACAAGTGTGGGTGCTGAAAAAAGAGCTGTTGCGTATTCCATTCTTTGGCTGGGGGCTCGCCATGACCAGCCCGATCGCGATCGACCGCAGTGCCGGTAAAGCAGCGCTGGAGCAGATCGTGGAACAGGGAAAAGAACGGTTGCAGCAAAATTTCTGGATCGTTGTTTTTCCGGAAGGAACACGTATTCCACCGGGTAAAAAAGGCAAATACCGTATCGGTGGCGCCTGGCTGGCGGTACATACCGGTGCGCTGGTTGTACCGGTAGCGCATAACGCCGGTGAATTCTGGGGCAGAAACGCCTTCATCAAATATCCCGGCACCATCACGCTGAGTATCGGCCGGCCAATCGACCCAAACGGGCGCGAAGCTGCTGAACTGATGGCACAGGCGGAAACCTGGATCGAGGCCGAAACCGCACGCATCAGCCGATCGGCAGGGCCAGCCGGATAGCCGCACAGCAACCTCAGGTTTTCTCTCCTCTCCCACTGATTGAAATAACCTGCCTTCGCTGCCACAGGCAGGGGTATTATTTAATCAGCATTGTTTGACCGGATTCAAGCCACCCGGCTCCGATAGAAAACAAGGTGATTCAGACAAGGAGGGTAAATCATGGCTACAGAAAAACGGAGTTCCCATTCCACCAGCAGCAAATCAGTCGGCAGCAAATCAACTGACAGAGGAAAGACCGGACAACCCGGCGCCGGGCACATCAGCCCCTTTGCTGAATTTTCCCGTGCTGCAGCCGGTTTGCCCGCAGAATTCCCGTCGATCCTGAACAAGGAAGGCAGTTCACCGGAAATCGGTACGGTAGTGTATATCCACGGGATCGGGAATAAACCTGTGGCATCCGTCCTGAAGTGCCAATGGGATACAGCCCTGTTTGGATCTCCCATGGGGGATCGTACCCGTATGGCATACTGGGTGGATCGCAACCGTTACCCCAGGCCGGAAGAAGGCAGCTGTGCCGATAAGGATACCCTTCCGGCAGATATGGAGGGGACGGATATACAGGCACTTGCAGAAAATAAGCTGGAATCGGAAATCAAACTGAGTGCTGCTGAACGCAAAATCATGGATGCTTTGGAAAAGCATCTGCGTGCAGAAGAAAAGCAGCCTGGCGATGTCGGTATCAAAGTATTACCCCTGCCGGAAAGTATGCGATTGTGGATCACCCGGCGGATTACCAGACTGTTTCTCAGAGATGTACAGGATTTCTTTTTTGATGAGAACAAGCGCAACCGGATGGTGCAATCACTGCGGGATCGTCTGGATGTGGGGGGCGGGCCCTTCATTGTGGTTGCCCACAGTCAGGGGTCGATGATTGCTTATCACGTACTGCGCCAGTTGCAGAAAGCTGACTGTGATGTGCGCCTGTTTATTACCATCGGATCACCGCTGGGTATTCAGGAGGTGCAGGATGTGCTCGGCAGGATTGATCCGGGTAAACCGCTGGCTGTACCGGAATGCGTGGATCGCTGGCTGAATGTGGCTGAACGTCTTGATCCGGTCGCACTTGATTCACATCTCGAAAATGATTATCAACCCAACAGTCGGGGTATAACAGTCCGGGATTACACCGGCCTGATGATCAATCCTGACTGGGAATCCAATCCGCATTCGGGTACAGGCTATCTTTCACTCGATATCGTGCGCCAGACCGTGCGCGAGGTGGCCGGGCCGACTTTCAGCAACCCGGTTGGCCGCAATATCCTGATGAAGGATCTGGTCGATAACATTGAAGACAGCCGCCGTGAACAGCGGCATCCGACGCTGATCCAGCTGGTATCGGATGACCGTGAAGCTGATTCGCTTGATGAGGTGCGCCAGCGCCTCGGAAAACTGATCGAGGATGTGCTGGTTTTCAATAATGCCAGGCCGGAGGAAGGGCGTATCCAGCTCATGCGCCGTTTTATTTCAGCGGATCTGACCCGGAGCGAAATCGAAGAATTGCGTTCACATTGCAGCGCACTGAAAATTGATCGCGTATGGCGCAATGCTGTCAAGCGCACGCTGTTGTACCAGTCGGCACATACCATCCAGGTGCATCCGGCCAATCTTGGCTATGGCGCCTGTGGAAAAAATATTGCTTGGGCGGTACTCGATACCGGCATTGCTGCCGGTCATCCGCATTTCGAGCAATATAAAAATGTGGTGGCACAATGGGATTGCACGTGTAATGGCAGTCCGAAACAGCTGAAACCAGGGGATAAAGGCTTCGACACGCTGGACGGCAATGGTCATGGTACGCATGTTGCCGCCACCATTGCCGGTACGCTGACCTTGCCGCGTGATGAGAAGGATAAATCTGAGCTCACTTTGCAGGGAATGGCGCCTGAAGCCAGACTGTATGGCTTTAAAGTCCTCAAAGACAATGGCAGCGGGGAAGATGCCTTCATCATCAAGGCGCTTGATACCATTGCGGAACTGAATGAACGTGCCGGAAAACTGGTTATCCACGGCGTGAATCTCAGTTTGGGTGGCAATTTTGATCCAAGCGTGTTCGGTTGCGGCCATACACCACTATGCCAGGAATTGCGGCGACTCTGGCGGCAAGGGGTGCTGGTGTGCCTGGCAGCCGGCAATGAAGGCTATGCACTGCTCGATTCCGCCAGCGGCGTTATCCCGGCAAACATGGATCTTTCCATCGGGGATCCGGCCAACCTTGAAGACGCCATTGCCGTGGGTTCGGTACATAAAACCAATCCGCATACCTACGGTGTTTCCTATTTTTCCTCACGCGGCCCGACTGCAGATGGACGCATGAAACCGGATCTGGTCGCGCCGGGTGAAAATATTCTTTCAGCCCGTCATCAATGGCCAAAGAAAAAACTGACTGTGCGCAATGCCTATGTGGAAATGAGTGGTACCAGCATGGCGACTCCGCACGTCTCGGGACTGCTTGCCGCTTTCCTCTCGGCACGCCGTGAATTTGTGGGTTACCCGGATCGTGTCAAGGCACTGCTGCTGCAGTATTGCACCGACCTTAACCGTGACCCGTACATTCAGGGCAAAGGTATGCCTAATCTGGTGAAAATGATCATGAACACATGATCAGATATCCGTAAAAATCTGGTGGTGTCTGACTGCCTGTAAATCAGAGAACAGATATGAACAAGTTGTGTGGAACACATGCATGGAAAGCGTTACAGGCACATTACTCCACATTCCGGAAAACACATCTGCGCGAGCTGTTTGCGCAGGATGCGGAACGTGCCGGACGGTATGTCGTGGAGGCGGCAGACTGGCGTCTGGATTATTCCAGACATCGTATTGGCGATGAAACACTGAAGTTACTGTTTGGGCTGGCACGTGAACGCAAACTGGAAGCGCAGCGTGACGCCATGTTTGCCGGCAAGGCTGTTAATACCACTGAACAGCGTGCTGCATTGCACATTGCATTACGTGCACCTGCCGATGCAGTCATCAATACGGCCGGTGTAAATGTGGTGCCGGGAGTACATGCAGTGCTCAAACGCATGGCGGAGTGTGCTGAATCGATCCGTGCGGGCAGCTGGAAAGGTTATAGCGGCCGTCCTGTCCGTAACATTGTCAACATTGGTATTGGTGGGTCCAATCTGGGTCCGGCGATGGCGTTCGAAGCATTGCGTTATTACAGTGATCGCAAACTGCAGCTGCGCTTTGTTTCCAATGTTGATGGCACGGATTTTACTGAAGCTGTATATGGGTTGCGACCGGAGGAAACACTGTTCATCGTTGCTTCCAAAACGTTTACCACTCTTGAGACCATGACTAATGCGCACACTGCCCGTAATTGGTTACAGGCAGTGGCCGGGCGTGACGAAAAGAAGATTGCGCCACATTTTGTGGCGCTTTCAACCAATGAAAAGGCTGTCAACGATTTTGGCATTCCTTCCAAACAGATGTTCGGCTTCCAGGATTGGGTGGGAGGGCGCTATTCCATGGATTCCGCCATTGGTCTGTCCACCATGATTGCCATCGGGCCGAAAGCTTTTCACGACATGCTGGCCGGTTTTCACGCCATGGATGAACATTTCCGTACCGCGCCGCTTGAACAGAATATGCCAGCTGTCATGGGGCTGCTGAACGTATGGTATGCAGATTTTTTTGAGACAGGTACGGTTGCAGTTTTACCTTATGCGCACTATCTCAAACACTTTCCTGCCTACCTGCAGCAGCTCGCCATGGAATCCAACGGTAAACATGTGACGCTGGACGGGAAGCAGACGGATTACCACACGGGCCCCATATTCTGGGGAGAGCCGGGTACCAATGGGCAGCATTCTTTTTACCAGCTGATTCATCAGGGGACTCATCTGATTCCCTGTGATTTCATTGCTTTTGCCGAAGCACTCAATCCGGTTGGACGTCATCAGGATCTACTGTTTGCCAACGTGATAGCGCAGGCGGAAGCGCTTGCCATGGGTAAAACACTGGCGGAAGTGCGGCAGGAAGGTGTGTCAGCCAGGCTGGCACCGCATAAAGTCATGGAGGGCAATCGGCCATCGAGCCTGCTGTTTGCCAGACGGCTTACCCCGGCTGCACTGGGCGCGCTGGTGGCGCTCTATGAACACAGTGTCTTTACACAAGCTGCGATCTGGAATACCAATCCGTTTGATCAATGGGGAGTAGAGCTTGGCAAGAAGCTGGCTGCACGCATTGTGGAAGAAATCGAATCACCTGATACCAGACTCGCACATGATGCTTCAACCAATGCCGCAATTGACTGGTACCGCCATGCTCGTCAGGATACCATTCCAGAGAAGTCCCAGCCGTGTCGTGTACTGGTGCTGGATGTGGGGGGAAGCAGTGTCAAGGTCAAAATAACCGGCATGAAATCAAGGATCAAAATTGCCTTCGGACCGGAGATGACCCCGGTTTTTATGCTTGAACAGCTAAAAAAACACTTATGTGATTATCGTTATGATGTAGTGAGTATTGGCTTCCCGGCACTGGTTATGCGCGGACGCATTGCCAATGAGCCTGCCAATCTCGGCAGCGGATGGGTGGGGTTTAATTTTGCCGAAGCATTTGGCTGCCCGGTCAGAGTCGTTAACGATGCAGCCATGCAGGCACTGGGCAGCTATGAAGGAGGAAAAATGCTGTTCCTTGGCCTTGGTACCGGTTTAGGCTCCGCCATGATCATAGATGGGCACATTGAGCCGATGGAGCTCGCTCACCTTCCGTACAAACGCCATACCTATGAATACTACGTTGGGAAACAGGCGCTTGAGCGTTTGGGAAAACGTAAATGGCGAGCCGAGGTATATGCTGAAATAGAGGTGCTGCGTACAGCGCTCGAACCTGACTATATCGTACTGGGCGGAGGGAATGCACGGCTTCTGAAGGAGCTGCCGGCTAATGTGCGCCGTGGTGGTAACGCCAATGCATTCACCGGTGGTTTTCGTTTGTGGGAGAGTGAAATATGAGTAATTCGGTAAATTCTGGTAACACATTGCAACTCGGTTTTGTTGGATTGGGGCGAATGGGTCTTAACATGGTGGAACGATTGCAGAAAACCGGTATAAGTTGCGTGGCATTTGACACCAGCCCCGAAGCGCGTACTGCTGCCGTCAGATCAGGAGCAGGAATCGCTGTTTCACTCAATGATCTGGTCAGTAAACTTGCTTCACCACGCGCAGTCTGGTTGATGTTGCCAACTGCGGTGGTGGATGAAGTGCTTGAAACACTGGCACCTATGCTCGATGCTGGTGATATTGTGATTGACGGAGGGAATTCGCACTATGTGGCAGACCAGCGCCGTGCCATGTCACTTGCAACCAGACAGATTCATTATGTGGATGTGGGTGTCAGTGGTGGAGTATGGGGTCGCGAGCGTGGCTATTGCCAGATGATCGGCGGACCGGATGCAGCCTGTCAGTACCTCGAACCTGTGTTCCGCGCATTGGCGCCGGGTGTACAGGCTGCACCACGTTCATCAGGTCGAAGCGGTGATCCGACACCTGCCGAACTGGGTTATCTGCATTGTGGCCAGAATGGTGCCGGACATTTCGTCAAGATGGTACATAACGGCATAGAGTATGGGTTAATGGCAGCCTATGCTGAAGGCCTGAATATCCTGCATCATGCAAATATCGGAAATATTCAGCAAGAAACGAACGCTGAAACTACACCGCTCGAACATCCCGAACGCTACCAGTACGATTTTCCGCTCGATGACATAGTGGAACTGTGGCGGCGTGGCAGTGTGATTGGGTCCTGGCTGCTGGATTTGACAGCTATCGAAATGAATGAGGACAGGAAACTCTCACATTACACCGGGCGCGTGTCTGATTCTGGTGAAGGACGCTGGACAGTGCTCGCAGCAACTGAGGAAGGCGTCCCGGCGCCAGTGCTCACCGCAGCGTTATTCGGCCGTTTCTCATCACGTGGTCACGATGAATTTGCTGACAAGGTGATGTCTGCAATGCGTCACGGATTTGGCGGGCATATCGAAAAAGCCACTTCAGATAACAGGTAAAGGGGAAAGATCATGCCCGATACGAATCTGGTGATCCTTGGTGCAACCGGGGATTTGACACAGCGCCTGCTGATGCCGGCGCTGTACCGCTTATACCGGTTGGGGTATGCCCGCGATCTTAAAATCACGGGCTATGCTGTTGAAGACTGGAGTGAGCAGTATTTCCGTGATCATATCCGGAAGGCATTACATACGTTTGTACCGGATTACAGGGCTGATGAGGGCCAGGCATTTTGTGCCGGCCTGGATTACATTACCGGTAGTCTTGAAGCCGGGCAGATGAAAGAGATCGGGCATCGTATAAAGGGATCGGCACTTTTCTATCTGGCTTTGCCTCCACCCTTATTCGGTACTGCAGCCATGGCACTCGGTGAAGCGGGCCTTGCACAGGCTTCCGAAGGCTGGCGGCGCCTGGTGGTTGAAAAGCCTTTTGGTACTGATCTCGCAAGTGCTGAAATATTGCGTAAACAGATTCACAGCCAATGGGCTGAGGAAAATATACTGCGTATTGATCATTTTCTGGGAAAGGAAACGACTCAGAATCTGATGGTGTTCCGCTTTGCCAACCGTTTTCTCGAGCCGCTCTGGAACAGCGCACATATCGCACAAGTGCAGATTAGTTGTCCGGAGACTCTGGGAGTCGAGCACCGTGCCGCTTATTATGATCGTGCAGGCGCACTGCGTGACATGCTGCAAAATCATCTGATGCAGCTGTTCTGCCTCACTGCCATGGAGCCGCCGTCAAGCTGGGATGCCGAAGTATTGCGTGATCATAAAGTCGAAGTGTTACGTGCAGCAGTACCGTTCAATGAGCATACGGTATGCAGTTGGGCCGCACGAGGTCAGTATACTGGCGGCAGAATCGGCAGCGAGGAAGTGCCCGCTTACCGTCAGGAACCCGGTATCCCGGGGGATTCAAATACCGAAACCTTTGCAGCATTGCGTTTCGAGATCAATAACTGGCGCTGGCAGGGCGTTCCATTCTATTTGCGCAGCGGCAAGCGCATGGCCAGCAATTGCTCAGAAATCGCTGTACAGTTCAGACAGGTACCAGATGCGCTGCCGGATGGTAAGATTGCACCCAGCAACTGGATGATATTCCGTTTGCAGCCGCAGGAAAGCCTGAATCTGGTGGCAACGGCCAAGAAGCCCGGCATGGAATTTGCCACGCATACCGTCGTACTCACCGCATCGTATGCGCAAGAAAATGCCAAAGAGTTTTCTGCGTATGAACAGTTGCTGATGGATGCAATCGACGGTAACTGCTCGCACTTCCTGCGTTTTGATGAAGTCGAATGGGCATGGCGCTTGCTCGATCCGGTGTTGCGTGCATGGAGCAAGGGCAGTCCGGAGGAATATGCTGCCGGCTCAGAAGGCCCTGCATCGCAGAACCACCTGCTTATACCGGGCCACGAATGGCGGCCGGTCACGGATCCGCACAAAAGAGATTTGCTGTGATTGATTTTAAGAAAAGTACATGGAAACCCGTCACTTACCCCCTGCTGTGAACTGCCGGGGCTGACTCTGAGCAAACCAGTGTGCTGGAGGGTGATTGCACAGCTTCATTGATTGCCAATCCCGTTACGGATAATCGAGATACTTCAATTGCTGATCAGCTATGATCGGCATATTCGGGATTTCACACCACGAGCCGGAAATGCGCTCACCAGAGAATCTCTCCAAACAGTCTGTGAGCGCTGCCAAAGTAGCAAGGAGTTTTCTGAAAAACGTGAATCGGTAGAGCGGTATTCAAACCGCACTGTATCAGCCCCGATTTATAAATGCTGAGCAGGCCGGTGGAAGGTACTGTCCCGATTGTGTGAGGCAGCAGTTCCAGTTGATCGCTGCAACCGGGAGATACATATTGTTTTACCTGCATGATCGATTTTTAAGAAATTCAAAAAGGAGCTGTTTATGAAAGTGCGTATATCAGGATCTATCATGGCAGGTTTGCTGTCAGCGGCTGTCAGTGTTTCCTGCACGACTGTTCCATCCGGTAAAAACCTGGCCGGGCACGGTGAGAACCATGAGATATCAGCTGCAGAGCAGCCATCACACAGACAGCCTGTGCCTGCCGATCAGCTGGTACCCGGAGCACAACCGGCTGCCAGGCTGCAGAATCTTGGTATACATACATTTCCGGTCAGCACTCAGGACAAGCAGGCACAGCTGTACATTAATCAGGGACTTAATCTTGTCTATGGCTTCAATCATGCCGAAGCCGGCCATGCATTTGAGGAAGCAGCAAAACTGGACCCCCGGCTGGCAATAGCCTATTGGGGGCAGGCACTGGCACTGGGGCCTAATATTAATGCACCAATGAATCCGGCAGATGAACCCCGCGCGCTGGAACTGATTAAACAGGCGGAATCATTCATCACATCCGCTTCACCCAGGGAACAGGCTTTAATTCGTGCACTGAAACAGCGTTACTCGGGAGCAGCTGAAAATCGTAAAGCAAACGATAAAGCCTACGCTGATGCCATGCGTGAAGTACACCACAATTTCCCGGACGATTCAGATATTGCACTGCTTTATGTGGAATCGGTCATGGATCTGCGTCCGTGGAATTACTGGATGCGGGACGGTCGCCCGTATGAGGGTACGGATGAAATCGTGGCGGCAACCGAGACGGTATTGCGCAATCACCCGACACATCCTGGCGCGCTGCACATGTATATCCATCTGATGGAGCCCACAAACATGCCGGAACGTGCTGAGCGTGCGGCCGATACCCTGATGACACTGATGCCGGACGCAGGACACATGGTGCACATGTCTTCCCATATTTTTCAGCGGGTGGGGCGTTACGCGGATGCTGTAAAGAGCAATCAGCTGGCGATTGCAGCGGATGAGCGTTATATCGATCACTCCCATACCCACGGGTTGTACCCGATGGTGTATTACCCGCACAACGTTCATTTTCTCTGGTTTTCCGCAACAGCCGGCGGTCAGCGTGCACTGGCGCTGGAAAGTGCACGAAAAGCTGCCGGTATGGTGGACGATGCGTTACTGCGTGAAATGCCGATTACGGCACTTTTTCGTGTGACACCTTACTGGGCACTCGCACGATTCGGGCAATGGCAGGAAATCCTGGCTGAACCTGCACCACCCGCATTCAATGCATTTCTTAAAGGGAGCTGGCACTACGTGCGCGGACTGGCTTTTGTGGCGACAAAGCAGCTGCCACGCGCGGAAAAAGAGCTGCAACAGTTGCGCAGGATCATGAAAAATCATGCTGCACTGAGTGGTACGCTGCTTTCAAGGAATACGACCGGCGATATTCTGCGCATTGCTCCCGAAGTGCTGGCCGGTGAAATTGCGGCTGCCCGTAAGAAATATGATTCTGCCATTGCACATCTTGAACGGGCAGTGCGGTTAGAGGATAGTCTGGCCTATACCGAGCCGGCCGAATGGCATTATCCGCCACGGCTGGCACTGGGCGCTATCCTGCTGGAAGCCGGGCGGCCGGACGAGGCGGAAACAGTGTACTGGGAAGACCTGAAACGTAATCGTGATAATGGCTGGGCACTTTTCGGTCTGCTGCAGGCGTTGCGTGCCCAAAATAAAACAGCAGATGCGGAAGTCATCAGGGCGCGTTTTGATAAAGCGTGGAAACAGGCGGATATAACACTGACAGCATCCCGTTTCGGGCAATGATTGTACCCCTCTCCCTGTATCCGGTAAAAACAGTATGCCAGGGAGGGTTTTCCCTGGCATTGCCGGAAACCTCATCTGCTCATCTGATCTGTTTGCCCTGTTTGGCTATGGTTATCACAGCCGGAGTCCTTTGTCCCGTAACCTGATTCGCAGCAATTCCTTAAGCACGCAGTTTATTCCAGGTGCTTTCTCCAACTATGCCGTTAGCCTCAAGGTTGACGGCTTTTTGAAATGTGATGACGGCAAGCTCAGTGGCTGCACCAAAATCACCATCAATTGAAAGAGAAAATCCTTTTTTAACCAGTAATTCCTGTAGCTGGATGACACCATCGCCAAAAGATCCCCGGTGCAGGACCATCGTGTTACCACCTTCATTCGCCGAGATAATAAGCCCTTCGATTCGTACCAGTTCAGTTTTGGCCTTAATGAGGTAAGTGCGGCGCTCTTCCAGGCCATTCAAACCGCCGTTGACCAGTCTGGTAGCATTTATCAGATCATCCCGGTCGGCTACTGAATTGATATTCCGCTTTTTCCAGTATTCGCATGCTATTTTCAGAGAGGTTGCCGGTTCAGCTGCCATTTCCGGGTTTTGTTCCAGCGGAAGGTCAAGAATCCGGCCAATTTCTCTGTAATTTGCGCGACCGGTGAGCTGAATCAATCCACGTCCCTTGTAGCGCCTTCCATCCCCGGGTTGAGTGTTTCCCAGATCTTGCCGGCCCTCGTAGGCGGCTCCGGAAGCCAATTCTTCCGTAGTAGTGAAACCGGCACATTCGTGTGTGACCTGCCCCATGAAATGGGCAATCCGCAACCGGGTACTGATTCCATAGCGATCAAGTGTTGCTGAAAAAATCGGGGAAATGGCACCGATGATTTTTGTCTGACTGGCTTTCTTGTTACCAGAGAATCGGGGAGCAATCGCGAGTATAAAATTACCATCAACAGGAATCATGTCTTATTCTCCTGAACAGGCCCGATGTCTGTCTGAAATTTTTTCTACCTGAAATTTGCGGGGTGGGCTGATCTGTTTTTCCAGAGCAGTACCGCGGTGAATCCGAATGCGAGAAATGCCAGTAATGACCAGTCAGGAATCGTCAGGGACAGTAATTTCCAGGTGCCATCAGTACAATCCCCATTGGCTTCAAACATGGCCGGCCACCATTGAGCAAGGGGCAATCCGTTCAGGAAAGCTTCCTCCGGGCTGATGCCGCATTCGAATGATTCAGGAAAGCGTATCAGCCAGGCCTGTCGTCCGGCAACTATGGCGCCAGTCAGTGAAAACAGGATAATCAGTACGCAGTAGATACGCCGCCCCAATAGTTGCGGGTTGTGTATAAAGGCGAGTAACGCTGTGATGCCGACCAGCCAGTAGGCAATGCGCTGAAAGATACATAACGGGCAAGGCAGCAGCCCTTCGATGATTTGCAGATACAGTGCGCTGCTTACCAGCCCGGTGCAAACAAGGAAAATCAGCAGGAAGATTATTCGCATAGTTCAATTACTCACAGGTTGATCTTTTTTGCGCATACTGCCCGCAACCAGTTTGTATTCAAGCAGACGACACTCCAGTGCACCGTTGAACAGCGGAATGCGGCGAGAAGGTGTGAGCCGGACAGATTTTGCGAGCTGAGTGTCTGCTGTCAGCAGGAATGCCCGCCAGCCGCTAAACCGTTGTTTCAGTATGTCACCCAGTTGCGGGTAGAGCCCGGCCAGCATCTGCTGATCGCCAATACGCACACCATATGGCGGATTACTGACCAGTATACCGGTTTGGGCGGGCGCGGAGATATCCAGTACATTGGCCTGTTTGAGGGAAACACATTCAGCCAGTCCCGCTGCGGCAAGGTTATGGCGGGCATTGGCCAGCGCATTTCCATAGAGATCACTGCCGTAAACAGATTGAAATGTACGTTCAAGCTGCCTGTCTGTTGCAGTTTGTCTGATTTTTTTCCATGTGCCGGCATCAAACAGTTTCAGTTCTTCAAAGGCAAACCGGCGTCCGGAGCCGGGGGCAATTTGGCAGGCAATTTGTGCGGCTTCCAGCAGTATAGTGCCACTGCCGCACATCGGATCGAGCAGTGGAGTACCGGGCTGCCAGCCGGCCAGCGCGAGGATGCCTGCTGCCAGATTTTCACGCAACGGTGCTTCACCCCGGGTATGACGCAGGCCGCGTTTGAACAGGGCTTCACCCGAAGTATCCAGATAAAGTGTGAACTCCCGGGCATCCAGGAAACCATGAATGCGCATGTCCGGTGTGGCAGTATCAATATCAGGCCGTCTGCCGCAGGCTGCCCTGAATTTATCGCATATTGCATCCTTGATCCGGAGCGTTACAAAATCAAGGCTGCGCAGCGGGCATTTAATTGCAGCCAGGTTAACTTTTACGGTTAGCCGGGGGTCAAACCAGTCCTGCCAGGGCAGGGCACGGGTGAGGTCATAAATATCCACCTCATTCCGGTAAGGATGGCTGGCAACTCGCCATAAAATACGGCTGGCAATGCGGCTTTCAAGATTGGCACGATAGCAGGTTTGCCAGTCTCCCTGAAATGCCACACCACCGGGGGAAGGCCGGATAGCGGTCGCGCCGTCCAGGTGCTCAAGTTCTGCTGCCAGAACGGCTTCCAGTCCACGCGGACACGGTGCAAAAAAATGTTCGGTCATTTCGCGGCCTGAAAGCCGGCCAGATAGGTTGTCAGTAACAGATACGCTGTCAGTAATTTATGCTTATGCAGATTTATGTTTCAAGGCAGCATAGGCAAACAGCAGCCAGCCAGCCATGTAGGATGACCCTCCCAGTGGTGCTACCATCCCCATCCCGCGCCATCCTGTCAAACTGACAACATATAACGTGCCGGAGAACAGTACGATACCGGTCATCATCAGGATTCCCGCAAACTTTAACGTACGCGCTTGCGGAAACCGGTCTATCGCCAGCCCGACCAGTATCAATCCGAAGGCATGATAAAAATGATACTGCACGCCAATCTGGAAGCTGGTGAGCATATCGGCTGTCAGCGTGGCTTTCAGCCAGTGGGCTCCCAGGGCGCCCAGTACAACACACACGAATGCGTTGACAGCACCCAGTGCGATAAAAATTCTGGACATGATTGAGTTAACTCCCGGTTAAAGTGAAGGATGAAATAAACGAAGCCAATAAGGTTTTTTTGGATTTATTTGCCCGTTTCGGTGATATCCGCCCTGGCCCATCCACTGGCCAGCACCAGTCGCACATTGTCACCCGTCCTGACCTGCCGGCTGTCTTGCAAAATATCACCCCGGGCAGTATAGGCGATACTGTAACCACGTGCCAGTACCGCTTTGGGATCAAGATGCATCAGGTGCTGTTGTTGCTGACGCAGCCTGAATTGCCAGTTTTCCAGCTGGTTGGCCATTGTCCGCTGCAGTCGTGCCGCCAGTTCCCGATGGTGTCTGATGTGTGCCTGAATGTCCGGCCGGGCCGATTGCATACGTTGCCGGATCGTATTAATGCGCCACTGATGTATTTCCAGCTGCCGGCCCCAGGCATTCTGCAGGCGATTACCTGACTGCATTAAATATTCCAGCTGATGGCGGATACGTTCACCGGGGTGAACCAGGCGGTGGGCAAGCAGATCCACTGTTTGCATACGGCGTTCCATATTGCGTTCCGTTGTCTGCTGCAGGCGATGCTGCCAGTACTGCAGGCGATGCCGGATTTCCTGTCTGTCGGGTGATACCAGTTGTGCGGCACCTGTTGGCGTTGGAGCACGCACATCAGCTGCAAAATCGGCAATAGTAAAGTCGGTTTCGTGACCAATGCCGGTTACGACAGGAATCGGGCAGGCAGCGATTGCCCGCGCCACGATTTCTTCATTGAATGCCCATAAATCTTCTATCGAGCCACCTCCCCGGCACATGATCAGCACATCACACTCGGCCCGGGATACAGCAGTGCGCAGTGCGGTGGCAATGGAGGCAGCTGCGCCTTCTCCCTGTACCGGCGCAGGGTAAATAATGACAGGGATCGAAGGGGAGCGCCGTTGCAAGGTTGTAAGTACGTCCTGCAATGCTGCGGTGTTAGGGGAGGTGATAATTCCAATCTGCTGCGGAAACCGGGGTAATGGCTGTTTGTATTCCGGGTTGAATAACCCTTCTTGCCGGAGTCTGGCTTTGAGGCGTTCAAATGCCTCAAACAGCACCCCTAATCCGGCACGACGGAGCAGTTCGACTGTAAGCTGAAATTCACCTCGTGCTTCGTACAGCGTCACCAGTACCTGAGCTTCAACCTGCATGCCATCCTGTGGCAGCCAGTCCAGATAAAGATTTTTATGGCGGAACATAACACATCGCACTTGTGCGTTGTCATCCTTGAGTGAGAAATACCAGTGCCCGGATGGATAACGTTTCAGATTGGAAATTTCGCCACTTACCCAGAGCAGCGGAAAGTTCTGTTCAAGTATTACACGAGCATTACGGTTTAATTCACTGACGCACCAGAGGATTTTAGGGGGTGAGGGAAAAAGGTCGTGACCGGTCATGTTATTTTATAATCATCCACAATGACATTTGATTAATTTGGCAAGTCCTGAAAAGCTTGCGTGGTAACAATAACTTAAAATAACCCATTGTTTTTAATAAAATTATTTGGCCTTAAAATTAAGCAGTTTAAAGAACTTCATGCTGGCAATACTACTTATCCGGCTTATTCAGGATTTATTCACAAAGTTATCCACAGGAATTGTGTATAACTTATTCCGACAAAAACGCCGGTTGAGCAAAGTGTGCCAGTACTGCAAAATAGTGCGCTTGGATTCATTACAACTAAGGGGATCAATTCGTGTTTTCAATCATTCAGGCAGCAGGGTGGCCAATATGGCCGATCATACTGGCTTCCGTCCTGGCAGTGGGTATTATCGGCGAGCGTTTATGGAGTCTGCGTCTGTCAAAAGTCGCTCCGCGGGATTTATTGCCAAGAGTATTGCAGGAATATCGCCGTTCAGGTGTACATACAGATACGCTGAATCGCCTGCAGGAGCATTCTCCGCTCGGGCAGGTTCTCGTGGCAGGACTGCGGAATATCGACAGCCCGCGTGAAGTCATGAAGGAATCCATTGAAGAGGCCGGGCGTGTGGCTGCTCACGAACTGGAGCGCTACCTTACCACTTTAGGGACAATTGCTTCGCTCAGTCCGCTGATGGGATTGTTTGGTACGCTGATCGGCATGATTGATATTTTCGGATCCGGTACACCGACAGGCGGTAACCCGATACAGCTTGCGCATGGAATCTCAGTTGCTTTGTATAACTCGGCCTTTGGTATTCTGGTAGCAATCCCCAGCATCATTTTTTACCGCCATTTTCGCGCCAGAGTTGATGAACTGGTGCTGGAAATGGAGCTGCAGGCACTCAAACTGGTGGAAGTGGTGCATGGAGAACGGCGCACCTGACCATATCGGCGCTGATGTTCAGAAATGTCGGGTAAATGTCGTTACAGAGACCTGTCCGGCAGACCTCCGCAACCCCTGACAGTGATAAGGAAAACCTGGCTCAGCTGACCTGATTGATGAAATCAGCTGCTGATTGAAGATTGAAATGAGGTACCGGACTTGCCGGCAGCTTTGTCCGGGAAATACCTTGAAATTTAACAGAAAAAAGAACAGCCGCAGCATAACCGGTGATCAGATTCAACCTATGCCCATTTCCCGATCCAGCTATTTACGGAATCTTGTCTGCTGTCTGGCGCTGATTTGTTCAGCCTGCAGCTCGATTCCCGCACAGAAAGATCAGGCAGATACCCATGATCCTTATGAGCCGATCAACCGTAAATCCTATCGGCTGACTGATGAAATCGATCGCAGATTTCTTGAACCGGTTGCTGATGCATATATCGAGCATGTCCCCAAAGCGATACAGCGCCCGATCAGTAATTTTTACCGGAATCTCTCCTATCCGGGGGTGGTTTTAAACAGCTTCCTGCAGGGGAAAGTGCAGCAGGGATTGTCTGACACGATGCGTTTTATAATCAATACCACAATCGGTGTGGGAGGGCTTTCTGATATGGCCGGGCATATGGGGTTCCCGGAACATAACGAGGATTTTGGCCAGACACTGGCAACGTGGGGGGTGGAGAGCGGCTCTTACCTGTTTATTCCTCTTTACGGGCCAAGTACAGACCGGGATGCTGCCGATATTCCATTCAGCTATTTTTCGGATGGGCTTTTTTATCTGGCTTATGCGCTGGGCGGGCCTGCAATTATTCCTCTTGCGATTCTGCGCATTATTGATAAAAGAGCCAGCCTTGCGGAGGTAATGAAAATTCGTGATGAATCTGCACTGGACCCTTATCTGTTTGTGCGTGAGGGTTATATGCAGCAACGCGAATATCAGATCCATGATGGTAATCTGCCGGCTGATAATTACGACGATGACCCACTGGATGATGAGGCAGATCTGTCAGTAAACGAACCGGTGAGTCAGTCAGCAGACCGGGAAGAAAAAATCATTTCTCCTTGAATAGATGCTGTCAGAAAAAAATTCCACCCAGATCCATATTGATCTGGGTGATGAGCTTACCGACACAGCGGCTTTGCTTCATATCCCGTCTAAAGATGTCAAAATATGGGGGCCACGCCTTCGTTTCTCGGCACGGACTGATGAAATCGAAGATTTCTATTCGGAAATCATGCCGTATTTGCGCCCGTTCATTCTTTACGGATCCGGTGATTTTCATCATTTGAGTGCGCTCTGGATAAGACGGATTCAGGAACCTTTTGTATTGCTTTCATTTGATAATCACCCGGATTGGGATACAAAACCTCCAAAATGGTGTTGTGGCGGCTGGATTAACAGAGCACTTGAGTCCGGCTGGCTGGAATCAGCCCAAGTGTGGGGATGCGGCAATTTTGAGCTTAACTGGCCGCATAACCTGTTTTCACCCGGGCGGGCGTTGCAATCAGGTAGGTTACAGATCTTTTCATGGCGGGAACGTTACCCGAATCTGTCTGTTTGTCAGGATGGGCGTATTTCCCGTGAAACCTGGCGATCCATTTTTCTGCAACAGCTGTCCCGCTGGCACGGGCAATCAATCTACGTCACGATTGATCTGGATTGTCTGGATGCCAGGGAGTTTTTCAGTAACTGGGAACACGGTCTGTTCACGGTAGATGATCTTTGCTGGGCTGTTACACAAATTCGCCGGTACGCCAGACTGATTGGGGGGGACATTTGCGGTGCTTATTCGGACCCGGAATTCTCCCGCATAACCCAGCGTCTGGTTTCAACGCTGGATCACCCAAAAATCACTATACCTTCAGTGCCTGCGGCAATGCAGAATAATTACAGGGCGATCTGCCGGTTGTGGCCATTACTCGCTGGCACCGACGAGCATGAGCCCGGTAATGATCAGCAGGATGCCGTACCATAAGCGGGCTGTCATCTTCTCCTTGAGCACAAGGCTGGCACCAAAGGCCATAAATAGCGGGCTTAAGGCATCAAACGGATAAAGATAGCTCAGTTCCACCTGGGACAGTAATTCCAGCCATAGAAAAAACCAGCCTGTCATCAGGCTGATGCCATAAATGTAAGGAGCAGATCGCTTCCAGAGAGAAGCCTCTGCCATTTCTTCTTTTTTATTCAGGGCATGTTTAAGAAAAAGCTGCCCGCCAACCATGAATATTTGTGAGAAGACAATCAGTATCAGAAACCAGCTGGTCATGCGCGTTCTTCCATGCGGCAGTAGGTTTCTGCGATCAGCCATACTCCCGTTAGCACCAGACATATTCCGGCAATCCGCATGGGGCTGATGAATTCATCCAGGAAAAAATAGCTGGCTGCCGGAACAAACAGGTGTTCGATATTTACCAGGTTGAAAGCAATATTAAGAGGCAAAATCTGGAGCACCTTTATCCAGAATCCCAGACTGACGATATAGCAAAATATGCCCAGCCAGATCCATTGCGAGAGCAGCAGCGGGTTATGTATCAGACTCAGCAGATCATCAGGACCAGCCATATCATTGGCACCTTTTTTCAGAAATACTTCCGATGCGGTAACAAACAGGGAGCAAAAGAGAATTCCCCAGTAAGGCAGGCTGTTTCCGGTTTTAGGTGCAGATTGATTCGGAGTCATCGTAAATCTTTGTAATTCTGGAATTTGGGCAGAAGCGGATCATACTGAGTGGGTTCCAGTGCAGGCATCAGATACCTGCAGAGGAAATTGATAGCCGGGTTGACATGCCGTATGTACAGATCAAGCGGTGCCAGATCCATCTTCAGGTGCAGCTTGGAAGAGTAATTCAGAGGGCTGGTGTAGTACTGTTCCAGATTATGCCTGATCGCCCAGGAAATGATATCCCGGAATGAAACAAAGTAGAGATGTGCAGCCAGTGCTATCTGGTAATCCAACCCGATATAGCAGTCACGCAGCACCTTTTTCTCCAGTACACACAGGTTAAATGCCACGATTTTTCCGCTGGTATCTCGCCAGATAAAGAAACGGCCACTTCCCCCCAGCGCTTTTCCCAGTCCGGCAAAATAATCTTTTGTCAGAATTTCAAATTTGAACTTTGAGCGTGCCAGTACCTGGCAATACAGAGGATAAATTTCATCCAGTACGGGAGTGAAGTCTTCAATCACTTCCATTGAGAATTGCCCGAAACGGTCTGCTTCCCTGAATTTACGGTAAAGATCCTTGCGTGTATTGCGACTCAGTGCCTGTTTCAGGTAGTCCTCAAAATCCTGGTAGATGAGGTCAATTTTACAGGCCGGGAAACTGGGTATCCGTATGTAACTGGCTGAAAGCAGAGGGCTGAGTATGTCACGGTAGCTTGCCGGAAAATCCTTGAAAACAATCAGTGATACTTTCAGCTCACGGGCAATTCTGTGCAGATGTTCTCGCAGCAGCTGTGAAATCTCATGGCCATCAGGCCCGTTGCCGGCCAGCGCGCCTTCACCTGTCGGGCATCCAACCATTAGCATCCTGATTTCAGACAGTCTGCGCGGTGCCCATTTTGTCAACAATTGCCTGAATACGGGAGCAAGCCCTTCAAAAATATTCTGATTTACCAGAAACAGAAGTTGCACATAGGATTTACCATGACTGGTTTTTAAGATCAGATAGCGATGCTCAAACTGATTGCCGAGCGATTTCTGTGCCAGCTGGTAAAATGGACGCTGGTAGTGTTTGTTAACCGAATTTTCTTCGATTGCATGTTCATGTGAATCCGGAATATCCGAGACAAATAAAACGGCAGGTTGATGTGCATTCATTGTGTTATAACAACAAATCAGGTACAGCAAATTCCGGTTGGCCAGTCTAATGCAAACAGCATAATTTAATACAGCGGCATCCTGTTAAATTATTGTATTTACCTGTTGCAGTGAACTCCGGCTTGATTATTTACCCATAAAAAATGAATTCAACACCTTGCGGGTTGTCTTTCTGGCATTAATTTTCTCAAGCGATACAATTTTCAGCTTGCCAGGTTATCCGAACCTGACAGGCGGCGTAATTATTTCACACTGATTTACTGAATGGAGGCTTTTCGCTTTATGGCCATTTCACAAACATTATCCGGATCTTCCCTGCAGAAATCATCCCTGCCGGATAGTCCGATCCTGTCAGAATCTTTGCCAGTTGCTGATGGTGCCGGTAATGAGACAAGTGAAATTCCGGCTGCGGCATTAAACGGCGCCATTACCCGTGCTCGTGCAGCTTTGCTGGCACAGCAGCAGGAAGATGGCCACTGGTGTTTCCCGCTGGAGGCCGATTGCACGATCCCGGCCGAATACATCCTGATGATGCATTTTATGGATGAGGTGAATGGCGAACTGGAGCGGAAAATTGCCAATTTTCTGCGCAGTCGCCAGGTGATTGACGGACATGGCGGCTGGCCACTGTATTACGGTGGTGATTTTGATATGAGCTGCAGCGTTAAGGTGTATTACGCACTGAAACTGGCCGGGGATTCACCGGAAGCCCCACACATGGCGCGTGCCCGTAATGCGATTCTGGAGCGGGGAGGGGCTGCGCGCTCAAATGTATTTACCCGCCTGCTGCTGGCCATGTACCGGCAGATACCATGGCGTGGTGTGCCGTTTATTCCGGCTGAAATCATGCTGTTACCACGCTGGTTCCCTTTTCATCTGAGTAAAGTGGCGTACTGGTCACGAACAGTGATGGTACCGCTTTCCATTCTGTGTACACTCAAGGCCAGAGCCGTTAATCCGCGCAATGTCCATGTGCAGGAACTGTTTACTGTTGACCCGGAAAAGGAAAAAAATTATTTCCCGGTACGCACGCCGCTGAATCGTTTGCTGCTGTATGTGGAACGATTGGGTTCAAAGCTGGAGCCGTTCATTCCTGCTTTTATACGGCACAAGGCTTTGAAAAAAGCTGAGCAATGGACAATCGAGCGACTGAATGGCAAAGACGGTCTGGGCGCAATTTTTCCGGCAATGGTCAACGCCTATGAAGCACTGGTATTGCTGGGCCATGATCGTGATCACCCGCTGCTCCAGCAATGCCGCCTGTCTTTGCGTGAACTGCTGATAAACGAAGAGGATGATGTTACCTGGTGTCAGCCCTGCGTATCTCCCGTATGGGATACCGTACTGGCTTCACTGGCGCTGCAGGAAGATAGCCGGGCCGACAGTGAACCGGTTCACCGTGCGCTCGACTGGCTTGTTCCGCTACAGGCACTTGATGAGCCAGGCGACTGGCGCGACAGGCGACCTGAATTACCGGGTGGCGGCTGGGCATTCCAATATGCCAATCCGCATTATCCGGATCTGGACGATACCGCTGCTGTGGCGTGGGCGCTATGTCAGGCTAACAGGGAAGATTACCGCAACAGCATAACCCGGGCAGCAGACTGGCTGGCTGGCATGCAATCGGGCAACGGTGGTTTTGCTGCTTTTGATATAGACAATACTTACTATTACCTGAATGAAATTCCGTTTGCCGATCACGGCGCATTGCTGGATCCGCCCACCAGCGACGTAACAGCACGCTGTGTCGGCCTGCTTGCCTTGAATGGTGAAACACGACATCAGCAGGCTGTTAAGCACGGGCTGAAATTTCTGTTGAATGAACAGGAGCCATCTGGCGCCTGGTTTGGGCGCTGGGGCAGTAATTACATTTATGGCACCTGGTCAGTGCTGGAGGCGTTCAGGCTGGCGCGCGTGGATCATGATCATCAAGCTGTAAAACGTGCAGTACAGTGGCTGAAATCGGTACAGCGTGCTGATGGAGGATGGGGTGAAACCAATGATTCCTACCTCAATCCAGAGCTGGCAGGGCAGCTGGAAGAAAGTACTTCTTTTCAGACAGCATGGGCTGTGCTCGGATTGATGGCATCAGGAGAGGTGAAAAGTGCAACCGTGCAAAAAGGGATTGATTACCTGATTCGTACCCAGAAATCGGCTGGATTATGGGAAGAGCCGTGGTTTACCGCACCCGGGTTCCCAAGAGTTTTTTATCTGAAATACCACGGCTATTCAAAGTTTTTTCCACTGTGGGCACTGAATCGCTATCGTGCGCTGACTAACCCGGCAGCCGATTAAAGGAGATCGGCTGCGTGAGTCGTGTCGGTATCATTATTGCTTTACGTGCGGAAGCGCAATGTATTACGCGGCAGCGCATTCCTTTCGATCAGGCGGTAACACTGGATAAAAATCTGACAGTCAGGATATGCGGTATGGGTAGTGTTGCCGCCCGGCAGGCAGCAATTGCGCTATGTGAACAGGAAAAAATGACCGGGCTGATCAGTTTTGGAGTGGCAGGCGCACTGGATGACCGTTTGCAGCCCGGTGACCTGATCCTGCCGAAATCAGTACTGGCAGGCCGGAATTATCCGACAGATGATGGCTGGCGTACCCGGGTTCGACATTGCCTGCCGGGGCACGTCAACGTAATTTCGTGTTCATTGGTGACCAGTGATACGGTAGTTACTACAGAAACAGCCAAGCGTACACTTGCGTTACAAAGTGGCGGATGTGCGGTGGATATGGAAAGCGGTGCAGTAGCTGCAGTTGCAGCAGAAAAAGGCATACCATTTCTGGCGATACGCGCTATTTCAGACCCGGTACAGTTTTCTCCGCCAGCTGAACTAATGGCGGCGCTGAAGCCGGATGGAAGCGTTAAGCCAATTCCTCTGCTGACTTTATTGCTGAAGCGCTCACTTCATCTGAACGAGCTGTTGCGTCTGGCGCCTGGTATGCAGGCTGCCTGTCAAACCCTGAGGCAGGCTGTTCAGTCCGCCCGGCATGAACTGGGCCGGTAAATCCCGGCAAGTGCATGGTATGCGGGGTTCGTGCAGAGGCTTCCTGGCAAAGGATTAAAGCAGGCGCCGCAAATCGCCCTTCATAAAACCATAAGCCGCAGTATCAGGCTCAATCCCTTTACTTAAAGCTATTACCTTGAACAATTCGCCCATTTCGGCCGGACTGACCAGGCGCTGCACCTGGCTGGCCAATGGCAGGTAATTCCCCGGCTGATCTGCCGGTGTGCGTGTCAGTAAATCGGTAATCCCGCAGTTAATCAGAAAATGCGCCTGTGTGGTGTAGCCGGCCAGTTCCAGCCCGGAATCGAGAGCTGTCCGGGCAATGGCACTGAAATCAGCGTGGCTGGTAATATCCTGCAATCCGGGAAGAAAAAACGGATCATCGTGGGCATGATGCCGATAATGGCACATCAGCGTACCCTGATACCGTTGCGGGTGGTAATACTCACTCTGACCGAATCCATAATCGACCAGCAGTATGCTTCCCCGCCGAAGTAATGATGCGAGTGAGCGGATGAAATGCCGGTTGGCGAGACTGATTTCGCTGATGTAAGCATGCGGGGAAGGTTGATCAGCCGGAGGCAGTTGCCGGGCAATCTCAAATAATTCCTGATTGACCAGCGGCTGATCCTGCCATGCCAACTCATGATCCTTCCAGATAACGCCCCGCTCCGCGATATTGCCGTCTTGCCAGACAATCAGATGAAAGGGCATGGCATCCAGTACTTCATTGGCGAGAATCAGACCCTCGAATTGCTCTGGTAATGCCGATAACCAATGCACTCGTGAAGCCAGATGCGGGATATGCTGTTCAATTGTTGTCCGCTGCCGCTGTTGCAGATCAGCACTGAGATCAAGGATGTAGTAGTGCTGCGGAAGGTGGTTCAGTTCTTCCAGTGCCCGCAGCAGATCAACTGCCAGCTTGCCGGAGCCCGCGCCAAATTCCAGAATGGCCCCTTGTTCAACTGCACTTAGAATATGTGCCGCCTGTCGTGCCAGCGTCTGGCCGAATAAAGGAGACATTTCCGGAGCTGTGACAAAATCACCGCCTGCCCCAAATTTAGCGGCTCCACCGCTGTAATAGCCTGTTTCAGGGGTATACAAAACGGATTCCATATAATCAGCAAAGGATATCCAGCCACCCGATTGCATGATCCGGTTATGGAGTGCTGATTTTAAGGCATCGCTGAATGTTTGCTCGGAAGAGGCGGGTAAGGGCAGGGGCACGGGGTTTTCAGCAGTAAAAAAGTTTATGGTAGATTGTAGCGGCGAAGTGTAGCGTAAATAAAAGAGGGCTTTGTGAAAGATAAGGTAATTCTGGTAACGGGAGGTGCGCGGCGAGTGGGAGCTGCCATTTGCCGCCGGCTGCATTGTAAAGGTGCCAGGCTCATTGTTCACTATCGGGGCTCATTTGCGGATGCGCAACAGCTGAAACAGGTGCTCGAACAAAAGCGCCCGGATTCTGTCGCATTACTGCAGGCGGATTTGCTGGATGCCGGCAGAATCCCGGATCTGGTTAATGAGGCTGTCCGGCAGTTCGGCCGGCTGGACGTATTAGTTAATAATGCCTCCAGCTTCTTTCCAACTCCCGTGGGTGAATGTACTGAACAGGCCTGGCATGATCTGATGGGCAGCAACCTGAAAGCTCCCCTGTTTCTGTCGCAGGCAGCTGCCCCTTATCTGAAAAAAAATCAGGGCTGTATCGTTAATATTACTGACATACATGCCGAGCAGCCTCTTAAGCATTACATTATTTACAATGCAGCCAAAGGCGGGCTGGTTGCCCTGACACGTTCACTGGCAATGGAACTTGCTCCGGAAGTCCGGGTAAACGGCATTTCCCCCGGGCCGATTCTCTGGCCGGAAACAGGTGAGTGGCAGGAGGAATCGGCGCGCAGACATATTATTGAAAGAACCTTACTGAAACGGATGGGAGAACCGGACGACATTGCGCGCACAGTCGGCTTCCTGGTTGAAGATGCCCCGTTCATTACCGGACAGATTATTGCGGTAGATGGTGGACGCAGTATCAGCCTGTAATATGGAAAATGGATGCTGCTGCTTTCATTTCATTCATGTTCTTCAGAAAGCCGGGCGGTTTGTGAGATGATCCGGTCGCAATAAGCGATTGCAAGTGCAGAAAACAGAAATGCGATGTGAATGACGGTTTGTGCAATCAGTGTTTTTTCATCATAAGCACTTGCGTTGATAAATGTCTTCAGCAGGTGAATTGATGAAATGCCAATGATGGCAGTTGCCAGTTTGACTTTTAATACTGAAGCGTTGACATGTGACAGCCATTCCGGCTGATCAGGATGGCCTTCCAGATTCATGCGTGAAACGAAGGTTTCGTAACCGCCGATAATGACCATGATAAGTAAATTTGAAATCATGACCACATCAATCAGGCCAAGCACTACCAGCATGATGGCGGTTTCATCCAGTTTTTCAGGTTTTTCTGCTCCTTTGACTGCCACCATATCGAGAATATGCTGCAGGGCACCCTGATTGGAAAAGATAGCGCCAATCAGATCCGACAGTTCAACCCAGAAATGATATACATACACGCCCTGTGCCAGTACCAGCCCCAGATACAAAGGCAATTGCAGCCAGCGGGAAAGAAACAGAAAATAGGCAACAGGCGGTATTCGTCTTGGGGAAGTTGTTGTGTTGTGGTCTGGTTGCATGGCGGTTTATTTTCTGAAAAAGTGCAAAAGATTATCACGATGCCAGGCAAATACGAAACAGGCCGTTTCAGTTCGTTTTATCAGGAGTAACCATGAATCAGTTGTTCAAGTGGGCAGGGTGGCTGCTGCTTTCCCTGCTGGGTGCAGCGGCACTGGGTGTCATTGCCCTTAACCGGGGGGAATCGGTCAGTGCTATCTGGATAGTTATCGCTGCGGTGTGTGTATATCTGGTTGCTTTCCGTTTCTACAGCCTGTTTATTGCCAACCGGGTGTTGAAGCTGGATGCCACACGCATGACACCGGCGTATAAGCATAATGATGGGCTGGATCATGTCCCGACCAATAAATATGTGTTGTTTGGACACCATTTTGCTGCAATTGCCGGAGCCGGGCCGCTGGTTGGCCCGATTCTGGCAGCACAAATGGGTTATTTGCCGAGTATGTTATGGCTGCTTGCCGGGGTTGTATTCGCCGGAGCGGTACAGGATTTTATTGTGCTGTTTATATCGACCAGGCGTGATGCCCGCTCGCTTGGTGATCTGATCAAATCTGAACTGGGGCAGACTCCCGGCATGATTGCACTGTTCGGTGCATTTTTCATTATGCTGATTTTACTGGCCGTTTTATCACTGATTGTCGTCAAAGCACTGGCGGAATCACCATGGGGTACCTTCACTGTTGCGGCAACCATTCCAATCGCGATGTTCATGGGGGTTTATTCACGTTATTTCCGGCCATGTGCAATTGCTGAAGTTTCACTGATTGGTTTTGCACTGCTGATTTTGTCGATCATTGCTGGCCAGTATGTTCAGGCGGATCCCGCATGGGCGGCGATGTTTTCAGCAACAGGTGAACAGCTGACCTGGATATTGATCGGCTACGGTTTTATCGCCTCTGTATTGCCGGTATGGTTGCTGCTGGCGCCACGTGACTATCTGTCAACCTTTCTCAAGATCGGCACGATTGTCGGGCTGGCTATCGGTGTTGTAATCATCTCACCAGAGCTGAAAATGCCGGCTCTGACGCAATTTACTGATGGCACAGGGCCGGTCTGGTCAGGGGATTTATTCCCGTTTCTGTTCGTAACAGTGGCCTGTGGGGCGATTTCCGGGTTTCACTCGCTGATCGCATCCGGCACCACTCCCAAAATGATCCGGAATGAAACGGATGCACGCTTTATCGGCTATGGTGCAATGCTGATGGAATCATTTGTTGCAATTATGGCACTGGTCGCAGCGGCATCGCTTGAGCCCGGCATTTATTTCACGATGAACAGTCCGGCTGCAATTATCGGCACAACAGCGGAATCGGCAGTACAAACCATTTCACAGTGGGGATTTCATATCACACCGGAAATGATCACGCAGACTGCACAGAACGTTGGTGAGCACAGTATTATTTCGCGTGCGGGAGGGGCGCCAACGCTGGCAGTGGGTATGGCACAGATCTTGTCAAAAGTCGTGGGAGATACCGGAATGATGGCATTCTGGTATCACTTCGCTATTCTGTTTGAAGCGCTGTTCATTCTGACGGCGGTTGATGCAGGAACACGTGCCGGGCGTTTCATGCTGCAGGATTTGCTTGGTTTATTTATGCCGGCAATGAAAAAAACAGATTCGTTACCGGCCAGCCTGATTGCTACAGGCGTTTGTGTATCCGGTTGGGGATATTTTCTGTATCAGGGCGTGATCGACCCTTTGGGGGGCATCAATACCTTGTGGCCATTGTTTGGAATTGCTAATCAGATGCTTGCCGGTATTGCACTGATTCTGTGCACTTGCGTGCTGTTCAGGATGAAACGTGATCATTTTGCCTGGGTTACGGTAATTCCGGCAGCCTGGGTTTATACCTGTACGCTGGCTGCTGCCTGGCAGAAGATTTTTCATGACAATCCGCGTATTGGTTTTCTTGCACATGCAAAAAAATATCAGGATGCGGTTGCCCGGGATACGGTACTGGCCCCTGCCAAATCAATCGGACAAATGCAGCAGGTGATATTCAATGACTATATCAACACTGCGCTGACCGCGCTGTTTATGGCTGTCCTTGTCAGCATACTGGTATTTGGTGTTCGGGCTGTACTGCAGGCTCGCATGGCTGCCTGTCCAACGACCCGGGAAGCACCGTTTGAGCTGCTGCCTGTTTATGCAGTTATTGAAAAATAATCGGGAGAAATTACAATGGCTGACAATAAATTGAATCGCATAGGAAAGCGATTTGCACAAAGTTTGCGTTTGATGATCGGTGTGCCGGAGTACAGCGCCTATGTCGAACACATGAAAAATGCACACCACGGCCAGGCAATCATGTCGCGGGAAGCATTTTTTCGTGAAAGGATGGAGGCGCGTTATGGAGGAAAAGGCAGGATGAATCGCTGCTGCTGATCTGCAATGAAGGCGGGAGGAGCGCCGGTGTGTGCTACCCCCGTGGCCCCGTATTACTGTAATCGTTTATCACGCTCAATTAGAGCGTAAGCAGAGTGGTTGTGTATAGATTCAAAATTTTCCGATTCAACGATATAAGCATCGACGCGATCATCGTGATTGAGTACCTCAGCCACATCGCGAACAATATCCTCAACAAACTTCGGGTTATTGTAAGCCTTCTCGGTAACGTATTTTTCATCCGGACGTTTCAGCAGTCCATACAGTTCGCAGGAAGCCTGTTCTTCGGCGATCCTGATAACATCTTCAATCCAGACAAAGCTGTTGGTACGCACGGAAATTGTCACGTGTGAACGCTGATTGTGCGCGCCATAATCCGATATTTTTTTGGAACAGGGACACAGGCTGGTCACAGGAACAACCACTTTCATGGTGAATCCATACTGACTGCCATCTTTGATCTCACCAATAAACGTGACTTCGTAATCCAACAGACTTTTTACCCCGGAAACCGGAGCGGATTTGTTAATAAAGTAAGGGAAAGACATTTCAATATGCCCGGAATCGGATTCCAGCCTGCCAACCATGGAACGCAGGATTTCTTCAAACGATTCGACCGAGATTTCGCGTTCATGACTGTTCAATATTTCCACGAAGCGAGACATGTGCGTCCCTTTGAAGTTGTGGGGCAGATTAACGTACATATTGAACTGCGCCACGGTATGCTGGGAGCCGCCATTTTTATCAGCCACCAGAATGGGATGACGGATTGCCTTGATTCCCACCCGATCGATCGCGATATGTCTTGTGTCCAGTGAGCCTTGTACATCAGCAATGGGCAGATCGGTATGTTTGTTCATAAATCTCCTTCCTGTAAGCTGTTCCCGGATCAGAGCTGACTGACTGTTGCTCGAATAGATCTGAACAGTAATGCTGTTTAGACGGTGTTACGAAGAGAGCCTCGCTTTTACTGATTGAATGATCCCGGCTCTATCCAGCCCGCAATCAGATAACATTTGTGCGGGATCCCCCTGATCAATAAAAATATCCGGTAAACCCAGCTGTAACAGATTGATATTTTTACCCAGATGGGAAAGACATTCCATTACAGCGCTGCCGGCTCCCCCCATAATAGTATTTTCTTCAATAGTAACCAGCAGCTCGTGATCAGCAGCGAGTGTAATGATCAATTCCTGATCCAGTGGCTTAACGAAGCGCATGTTCACCACTGTAGCGTCCAGTTCTTCCCCGGCTTCAAGGCCCGGAGTCAGCATGCTGCCAAAAGCCAGCAGTGCAATCCGATTACCTTGCCGGCGAATTTCTCCCTTACCCAGCGGGATAGCCCGCATTTCCTGCCGAATTGGCACACCGGGGCCAGTACCACGCGGATAGCGAACAGCGGTAGGGGAGTCGAGCAGGAAAGCCGTGTAGAGCATCTGGCGGCATTCATTTTCATCAGCCGGTGTCATGACAGTGATATTGGGAATACAGCGCAGATAACTTAGATCAAAACTGCCGGCATGTGTCGGACCATCAGCACCAACAAGTCCGGCGCGATCAATTGCAAAAATAACTGGCAGATTCTGTATGGCAACATCGTGGATCAGCTGATCATAGGCACGTTGCAGAAAGGTTGAATAAATTGCCACAACGGGTTTCAACCCTTCGCAGGCAGCACCGGCGGCAAAAGTGACCGCATGCTGCTCTGCAATTCCCACATCAAAATAGCGATCCGGATATTCTTTTGAAAAACGGATGAGGCCGGAGCCTTCCCGCATGGCGGGAGTAATGCCGATCAGACGTGAATCTTTTGCTGCCATATCACATAACCAGTCACCAAATATCTGGGTATAAGCGGGTCTGGCAGAAGGTTTCAGTACGATACCCTGATCCGGCTGAAATTTTCCGACACCATGGTAAAGAATCGGATCCTCTTCTGCCGGTTTGTAACCCTTACCCTTGCGGGTTACAACATGCAGAAACTGCGGACCGTCAAGCTGTTTGATGTTGTTCAGTGTCGTCAGCAAAATCTCCAGATCATGGCCATCTATCGGGCCGATATAATTAAAGCCAAGTTCTTCAAACAGTGTGCCGGGTGTTACCATGCCTTTGACATGTTCTTCCGCTCGTTTGGCCAACTCTAAAACCGGCGGTACCACACCCAGCATTTTTTCACCTGCACGCCTGGCTGTTGCATAAAAACGGCCTGACATCAGCTTGGCAAGATAATTATTAAGTGCTCCCACGGGGGGGGAGATGGACATATCGTTATCGTTCAGGATAACCAGCAAATCTGCATCCATCACTCCCGCATTATTCAATGCCTCAAACGCCATGCCCGCACTCATGGCACCATCACCAATCACAGCTATTGCATGCTGTTTTATGCCTCTGAGGCGGGCCGCCGCCGCCATACCAAGTGCTGCGCTGATTGAGGTACTGGAATGTGCTGTGCCAAATGCATCGTATTCACTTTCATCTCGCCTGGGGAAACCGGCAATGCCTCCCCGCATGCGCAGGCGGGCCATGCCTGAGCGCCGGCCAGTGAGAATTTTATGAACATAGGTCTGATGTCCCACATCCCAGATCAGGCGATCAGAGGGAGTATCAAAGACGTAATGCAATGCAATGGTCAGCTCGACCGTGCCGAGATTGGAAGACAAATGCCCACCTGTACCCGCTACGGATTCAACCAGGAAACTGCGTAATTCTTCCGCTAACTGCGGCAGCTGGCTGCGTTTTAGTGTACGTAATTGTGCGGGTATCTCAATGCGATCAAGTAATGGATACATGCAGATTTAGAAAATGTATGACTGAAAAAGAATGGTGGGTCAACTGGGGGTGCAAGTCTAGCGCAAGCCTAAAACTCGCGCTGTACTATGAAATCCGTAACCTGCTGTAAACGCAGCGCACCGGTACCAAACTGGCCTAATACTCCGGTGGCTTCCTGTCTGAGTTCCTGAGCAAGTTCTCGTGCTTGTTTGATACCCAGTATACTAACATAGGTGGGTTTGTTGTTTTCCGCATCCTTCCCGGCAGTTTTTCCCAGCGCAGTTGTAGTGGCTTCGGCGTCGAGGATATCATCTATTACCTGGAATGCCAGCCCCATGCACTTGGAAAAATGGTCCAGCTGCTTGAACTGCGTTTCACTCAGCTTGTTGCCGCAACGCGCACCCAGTGTTACTGCTGCCCGGATCAGTGCCCCGGTTTTATGGATGTGCATAAATTCGAGTTCTGGCAAATTCAGTATTTTACCTACGCTGTCCAGATCAATTGCCTGACCTCCCGCCATACCTCGTGATCCGGCGGCAAAGGCGAGGTGTCGAATCATTTCCAGTTGTACGGAAGGATCATCGGTCAGACGAATCTCTGTCAGTAACTGAAAAGCCAGGCTTTGCAAACTGTCGCCCACCAGCAGGGCGGTGGGTTCATCGTATTTAATGTGGCAGGTTGGTTTGCCGCGCCGCAGTGTATCGTTATCCATACAGGGCAGATCATCATGAACTAAAGAATAGGCATGAATCAGCTCAACAGCCGCACCGGCAACGGTTACATGTGCCTGATCTGCACCACTTAACTCTCCGGAAGCGAAAGCCAGGAGCGGTCGCACTCGCTTGCCGCCACCCAGTACAGAATATCGCATTGCATCATGCAAGCGTGCAGGGGCACAATTTGTGGCTGGAAGATGTTTCTCCAGGCAGGTCTCAATGAGGGCAAGCCGCTCACTTGCCCATAACTGGAAATCAGGATGCATCACGTTCAGTAAGTGGAAAATTTTTCAGCATATCCGCTTCAAGTATTTTTATCTGCTGCTGCGAATCTTTCAGCATATTCTGGCAATATTGTAACAACTCCACCCCGCGTTTGTACGCGGAAAGCGCATCTTCCAGAGATATTTGCCCTGCTTCCATGCCGGCTATAATCTTTTCAAGCTCAGCTGTAGCAGTTTCAAAATTTTTTTGAGGGGGCGGTGGTGCTACTGCTTCAGTATCCGATGATATTTTTTTTTTCATACCGGTAAAAATTTTGCAAGGCGAAAAAAGCGGAATTATCCCACGCTTCTTCAGAAAACAGCCTGATTTGGCTGGTGCTATTATTAACGCTGTAACTGATTGCGGGAATTGTTGACCAAAATGATATAAAAGTCTAACATACCGCGCTTGTAGTAATTGCCTGTATTCCCCGATAGCTCAGTCGGTAGAGCGACGGACTGTTAATCCGCAGGTCCCTGGTTCGAGCCCAGGTCGGGGAGCCATCCAGTTTCAATCTAACAATAAACGCAGGGTTTGGCAGTCACATGGCCCCTTGGTATTCTCCGGGGGGCGCGTAGTCCTAATCCCCGCTTCTGCTCTGTCTTTGTATACCAGCGTGGCGCCATATTTCTGTTTTATTCCATCCATAGTATGCCGGGCCAGGATTTGGCCAATCTGATACATATGCCGTGAGGAAAGCGCGCTGCTCGTAAAAATGCAGGAAAATTGGCGCTCGGCATGGTTTACTGCTTTAATGGTTCGGGCTAATATGCCCGCTGTACGCGGGCTCCCTGTCGTTAAGGGAGCCGGAAAAAAGAAGGAGGTCGAAACAGGACTGGTTGCGGGGGCAGGATTTGAACCTACGACCTTCGGGTTATGAGCCCGACGAGCTGCCAGACTGCTCCACCCCGCGATTGAGCCTAGCATTATAAAGAAGACAGTACCTCCAGTCAAACATGAATTTTTGCTGACAGGTTAGAACTGCTGAAAACAGGTTGTTATTCATTCATTTGCACTGCCCGTCTGTATCTTATCAATAACACCCATGTGAAAAGAGGAGTGTTCCTGATATCGTTCTGTCATGTAACGTTTTAGCGGGTCATGTATTACACGGAATGCAATTTCATCCCATGGGATCTCCTGTTCGCTAAAAAGTTTGACTTCAAGACTTTCAATTCCCGGAGAAAAATCAAGATCCAGCAAAGTTGCCCGGAACAACATATAAACCTGACTGATATGCGGCAAGCTGTAAACTGCGTAAAGATCACGAATTTCCACTCTGGCATTCGCTTCTTCCATTGTTTCTCTTGCGGCACCCTGCACTAATGTTTCATTATTTTCCATGAATCCGGCGGGTAGCGTCCATTTACCCCGGTGGGGCGTAATGGCGCGTCTGCATAATAAAATTTTATTTTCCCATTCAGGAATGCATCCGACGATTACTTTGGGGTTCTGGTAGTGGATAGTATGGCATTTCACACAAATATACCGGGGCAGCGAATCACCTTCCGGAATACTTAAACTAACTTCACCACCACATTGGCTACAGAATTTCATACGTGTACAAATTGTTTTAACGTGTAACGTTGAACTTGAATTCGGCTAACAGCTTTCCGGTTTGATCAGAAGCGGTAACACGCCATGGGCCGAGCCTGTTCTGGTTGAGTACCTTGCTGGAGTAGGTGCGCCAGTCATTATTGCCAACCAGTAAAGAAATTTTAGCGATGGACTGGTTTTGGTAATACCAGTTAATGAATATTTTTTTGCCTTTGAACTGACTCAGATGTAAAAAAAGGAAAACAGGCCGGCTTGATTTGCCATTAAGTGAAACCTGGTCAATATTATCAACAGGCTGCCGTTGCCGGATATTTGAAGTCAATTGTGCTTTGACTAAACCAGGAGATCGACTGGTTTTTTGTGAATTACTCCCGGGTTTTGATTGAGGCAGGATGAAATCCGGTTTAATTCCCGGTTTGACAGGGGAGCTGGATGTGACTTGAGAAATCTGCTTTTTCGATGGCAGGTCAGGTACTTCCGCGACGTGGTTCGAGTCTGTATCTTTTCCGGGTGGATTACTATCTCCTGAATTATTTTCAGGTAACTGACCGGATAAATATTCAGCTGATTCTGCCGGTTGCGTGGATTTTGCTGATGCGGCAGGCAAAGTGATTTCAGCCGGATTTGTTTCCAGTTCCGCTTCATCAGATGATGTATCTGAAATTATCCAGACAATAACAATCAGCACAAACAGCAGAACAGCGCCTGCAATCGCAATTCTTGGCCAGTTATATTCATATTCAGGAGGAAGAGGGGAGAGCGATTCTTCTGGCTGCTCCGGCAAATGCTGCCCGATCTCCGGGCGATCAGTCGACTGGTCCAGCCGGATACGGATTTTTAATTGTGGTTCAGACATGGTGATCAGGAATTTTGAGAGAAAATCAATCTGTCAGCTGCAAGAGGGTAATGGGGTTTCGTTAAAAAACTGCTTGTTCTCATACACCGAAACCTCTGGGTGTTCAGGTATGCATTTTTGCACGCGGATTGAAGGGAAACTTCTGTTCCATCTCACGATAAAACCCGCGGGCCGGCTCGCTATCGGCCGGTGGTAATACGATCTGTAAAATAACATAGAGATCACCGGGGGACGTTCCTGGAATTCCACGCCCCTTCAGGCGCAATTTTTGACCGGAACGTGAACCGGCCGGGATTTTGAGATCGACTGTCCCGGCCGGGGTAGGTGCTGAAATGGTAGCACCTAATGCGGCTTCCCATGGTGCCACAGGCAGATCCAGAAAAATATCTCTGCCTTCCACCCTGAAAAATGGATGAGGTCTGAATGTAATTTCAAGATAGAGATCACCGGCTTTGCCCCCTCCCGCACCCGGACTGCCCTGGCCTGTCAGCCGAATATGCTGCCCCTGTTGAATACCTTTAGGTATGCGTACATTTAATGTACGCTCCCTGATACGCGGCCGTCCATCCGGCCCGGGTTCTGTATGTTGCAAAGTCAGACTGCGGACACCTCCCTGGAATGAATCTTCCAGAGAAATTGAAATTTTTGCACGGGAATCCTCTCCACGCAGATGGAACCCCTGATCGTGGTACTGACGGCTGTGCTGGGTTCTGCCGAACAATGATTCAAAAAAACTGCTGAACTGAGATGTCGCCTGAGAGAACCCGCCACCGTGAAATTCAAATCCCTGATCCCATTCTGGTGGAGGCTGAAATTCCTGGCCGCTTTTCCAGCGTGTTCCCAGCCGGTCATAAGCCGCCCGTTTCTCAGGGTCTTTGAGCACTTCATTGGCTTCACCAATTTCTTTGAAGCGCGCTTCAGCATCTGGCTCCTTGCTGACATCAGGATGATATTTACGTGCCAGCTTGCGATAAGCGTTTTTAATATCATCCTGACTGGCATCGCGCGCGATGCCCATAATCTGGTAATAATCCTTGTATTCCATTTTACTGTACCCGGATAGCGTAATTTACCCTAAAACTGACGATAGCTCTGGATGTCAGCATTAATCCACGTTGATACAATACACCCGGTTGCGGCCAAGTTTTTTGGCTTCATACAGTGCCACATCCGCACGAGCCATCAGTTCTCCTGGCGTTGTATCGCCGGGGTGGCTCTGGGTAATACCAATACTCAAAGTAATTTCAACCGGGTTTTCTTCAAATTTTCGACAGGCTGCACTGGCCTCGGAACGGATCCGTTCTGCTGTTTTAATGGCAGCGCTGGAATTGGTCTCAATCAGAATAGCCATAAACTCATCTCCCCCGTAGCGCGCTGCGTAATCGATCGTTCTAACTGATTTCAGCAATACAGATGCCAGCGTGATCAGGATCTTGTCCCCCATAATGTGCCCGAGCTTATCATTGATGTTTTTAAAATAATCCACATCAATCATCAACAGGCAAAAGGCACGATTGTTACGATGAAATCTGGCAAGTTGCTCGGTCAGGATGGTGTTAAGTTTTGTCCGGTTGTACAGCCCCGTTAGCCCATCCGTAATTGAAAGTGTTTGCAGAAGCTGATTTTGCTGCTGCATAGCCTGATTAACGGACATGATCTCCGTATGCTTGTTACGCAATGCATCAGTCATTTGATTGAAGATGGTGGTCAGCTGCCCGACTTCATCTTTTCGCTTGGCCGGCAGGTAGATATCCAGATTGCCTTCAGCAATTCCTCTTGCCGCGCTGATCAGCTGCTTTAACGGGGTAACAATGGAATGCCCCATGTACAGGGCGATCAGAGTGACGATGACCATTAATATTCCAACAAATTCGAGAAAGCGGTTGCGCAATTTCATCCATGCGGCCTGTATGGCGCTTTGATCCTGTTCCACCAAAGTGATTACCGGAATATTTTCTGATGTATGCAGCAGGCCAATTGCTTTCGGGTAAGCCAGCCCGTCATGAATTATCGATTCATCCTCGGCTTGCATGGATGTAAAATAATGCGGGTCCAGTGCTGCCAGATGATCAATTCCGGCAGCACTGCTGAGTAATACCCTGCCTTCCTGATCTAACAGGGTAATTTCACCTGTCGAAAATCTGTTGATTTCCAGCAGCTTTCTCTTGAACAGCCCCAGGTCCAATGTGGCTGCAATGGAGCCGATGAGCTGGCTGTCGTAAGACAGTACCGGGTAGACAACACTAAACGTCGCGGTATCGTAGAGAGTATTCCAATGCGGCGCAATGACGATCGTACCTCTGGTCAGAGAAACATGTGACCACTGTTCCGGGGATTCAATGACTTCCGGATTGCTGGCACTGCTTGCAACCATTTTTCGGGAATGATCAAAAACAGTCAGCTCCAGCACCTCATCCAGTTTGCCTTTTACAGAAATCAGGTAGCTTGTCATCACTGACTGAACCGGTTTTGCCGTGCTGCCTTTTTTATTGAGAGAAACCAGCCCTTCGATAACAGGATTGGAGGTCGACAGGGCGCGGATGGTAAGCATATTTTCATCCATCCAGAGATTCAGCTGGCGATTGATGTTATCGGCAAGGACCCGCAACTCACGTGTAACACTGTCAACAATCATTGCTTCATTCTGTTTAAATGACAGCAAACCAAGGCCGGCCGTGGGTAACAGCGTGGCAATCATGGCAAAGATCACAATTTTGCTTTTTATACTGTACAGAACGGGTCTCAAGATAGACTGAACCTTAAATGAGTGATTATTCCAACCTTACTCTTGGATCTGCCAACGTGTAGGAAATATCGGTCAATACCAGCCCGATGATATAAAGCAGTGATCCCAGGAATACCATAGCGCGCACTACTGCAAAATCCTGTGATTGAATCGCATCGATGGTATAGCTCCCCAGCCCCGGAATACCGAAGAATGATTCTGTAATCAGCCCGCCGAGAAAAAGCAGCGGAATTACAGCTACAGCACCGGTCAGTATGGGGATCAACGCATTTTTGAGCACATGTCTGAACAGGATCGCGCTTTCTGATAATCCTTTGGCCCGGGCAGTGCGGACATAATCTCTGGTGATCTCCTCCAGAAAGAGGGTGCGATACCAGCGTGTATTGGCTCCGGCACTGCTGATTACACCAATAACGATGGGAAGCAAGAGGAATCGGCCGATATCCAGCCCGCTGCCATACCCGGAAACAGGTACCAGATGCCATAGTTTACCCGCCAGAAACTGGCCTCCTATGATGTAGAACAAACTGGAAACGGACATGAGCATTACACACAGAATAACCCCCCAGAAATCGACATAAGTTGCACGAAAAAAAACCATCACCAGAGCAAAGGTAATGTAAGTCAGCAAACCGAGCAAAAACACGGGCAGCGCGATCGCCAGGCTTGGCCACATGCGCGACTGAATTTCGTAGGCAATATCACGGCCGTCATCAGCACGACCGAAATCGAAAACAAACATCGAAACTGATTTTTCAAAGAAGATGGTGTTGGTAAATTTTTCGAACCTGTGGGCGGTTTCGTTATAGAGCAGCGGTTTGTTATAGCCATGTTCCTCCTTCCATTTCCAGATGGCTTCTCCGGTAACATGCTTGGTGCCAAGGTGCATACGTGCCATGTCATCAGGTGTGTTGACCACAAAAAAAAGTACGAAAGTGATGAGATTAACGCCAGCGAGAATTGGAAGTGCATAGAGTATCCGGCGGATGATGTAATTCAGCATGGGTTTAAAATGGACCGGGCCGTCAGTTAAGTAATGCAGCAATACTCTGTTGCTGTTGTTTACGGCGATACATCAGCCATGCCGGTAACAGTACGACAATCAGCAACACCATTCCTGTACCAATTGGCCATAGTACGGGCTGATTCCACTCGCTGCGTTTCTGATCACGTAATTCCGGGTTAATCCGATAATATTTGAGCATGTTGTATGCCATTCGATTGGGTTTCACATTCTGATACCAGGCGTGATACAGCGCGAATTCTTTTGGATGATAACCCCACAGCCAGGGGGCATCTTCCCGCAGTATCGTAACCATTCGATCGATAATCTGCACGCGCTGCGGGCCATGCTCCATATTTTTCATCTGTTCGAACAGGTGGTTATATTCAGCATTGTCATAATTTGCCGCATTTTCGCCACTATCGGCCACTTTGCCCTGCGGGCCGTATAACAGAAACAGAAAATTTTCCGGATCCGGGTAATCTGCATTCCAGCCCCATTCAAAAATCTGGGCATTGCCCTTGCGAATTTTGTCCTGGAAACGGTTGTAGTCCGTACTGCGCACAACCAGCTGGATATTGAGTTTGTGAAACTGCTTGCGCATCCAGTCAAGGATAGATCGGTCATCGGCGCTGCGCGAGGTGACATCGTAGTACAACATAAGCGGCTTTCCGGTTTTACGGCTGATTCCTCCAGGGTAGCCTGCTTCAGCAAGCAATGCCTGCGCCTGTCTGATTGACTTGCGCTGCACTTCACCGTTTTGCCACGCATAGACGATTGGATTGATTCCCGTCTCGCCTTCGTGATAACCCTCAATTCCCGGGGGAATCGGCCCGTGTGCAGCAATACCGCGCCCGTTGGCAAATATGGACAGATATTCTTCGTAATTAACTGCAATGGAAATCGCCTGGCGCAGTTTACGTGCTGAAGCCTTTTCTGCTTCACTGCGGCCTCCCACGACCGGATCAAGCATATTGAAACCGATGTAATACGTCGATGGCGCAACAGCTGTTTCCAGCCGGATTCCCTGTGCTTCCATTTCGTCTGTAATGGTTGCTTCACCCTGTCCTGTTATTTGTACCGCCTGATCGAAACTGTCCGAACCAATGCTGGAGGCATCGTAATAGCCCTGCAAAAATTTGTTCCAGTAGGGGATGCTTTCCTTTTCCCGGCTGTACACAATTTTGTCAATGAATGGCAACGGCTTGCCGGCATCACGCAGCAACCCTTTGTTGATATCTTCCGGCATTCCGTCGTCAGGGTAGTACTCCCCCCGGAAGTTGGGGTTACGTTCCAGCACCATAATCCGGTTGGGATTATTTTCGGTCAGCATGTACGGGCCGGTCCCTACCGGATACCAGTCGAGTGTGAAATTTTTTTCAGCCATACCGGGTTGTGAAAAAAAATGATCCGCTTCCCAGGGAACCGGCGCAAAAAATGCCATAGTCAGCCAGTAGATAAATTGAGGATATTTACCTTTGATACGAATGTGGTAAGTGTAATCATCCACTCGTTCCACCCCGGCCAGAGGAAAATTGCGTAAATCCAGAAAACTGTTTTCGGGCTGTATTTCAGCTTGCCGTTTCAGGACATTAGCATATTCGCGCAATCCTGTAATGTAATCCGCCATCAGGCCAAATATTGGTGAATGCAACCCGGGATGAGCCAGCCGCTTGATCTGGTAGATAAAGTCGTCAGCTACCAGTTCCCGCGTACCGGTATGTTTAAAATCACTGATCTTATGGACAGGCTGCATATCCTGCGCGGTCAGTGCATGATAAAGCAGGCTCCTATTTTCGTTTCTGGCAAAGGCCGGGTGGGGCTGGTAGAAAATACCGGGTTTAATTGCGATTTTGTAAATGGAATAGGCAATATCGGCATCAGCCGCATCAGCAGGTAATTGTTTATCATTACTGTCAAAGTAGCTGACGGCTGGCAGGTTGCTGGCAGTTTGCGGGATCAGTGTCAATGGTCGTTTCAGAAAATGGTACTGCAGCGGTGGCTGATAAATCTGGGCAGTAAACTGGATTTCGTTTGAGCTGTATGATTGCACGGGATCAAGGTGTTTCGGGCGTTCAGCAAACGCACTGTAGAGGATGTTTTTTCCGGAGTCCGCAGCTGGATAAGGGTTGTTCCAGATCCCCGTGCAACCGGACAATATCGCATTCAGAAAAAACAGGCCGGTTGTCAGACTGATTGTCCGCCCCGGGCGAAAAACCCGCTTTATGATGGAACAGATCAGAGTCAAACAATCATATGCACGAACCGACTGTAACCAGATTTTTTTCATAAGTAATTAAAGATTTCAGATATCCCGGTTGCCACATAAAGAAAGAGGCTCGAAGCTGTATTGCAAATATGAGAAAATTGGCACTGTCGAAAGTCAGTTTGATACCCGGGCCTGAGCCGTTCAGCCGGATGCCCTTTAACCCGTACAACTACATTGAGTGAGCCATGATACCCCGTCCCATACCTGAACCCAGCCCCGATCTGTACACTGAGGAAGAAGTTTCAAAACTGGTGCACGAATTTTATGCCAAGGCGAGAAAAGATGCTGCATTAGGCCCCATCTTTGAAGAGCATGTAATTGACTGGGATGCGCATTTCGTGCAGATGATCAATTTCTGGTCTGCACAATTACGTGGCACCAGCCGTTTCCGTGGTGCTCCCATGCCTAAACACATCGCACTGCCGGAACTGGATGATTCACTTTTCAAACGCTGGTTGCAGCTTTTCCGGCAAACCACTCTTGAACTGGGTAATCCGACGCTGAAACTGCATGCGGATGCCGTTGCCGAATTTATTGCAGGTCGTCTCTGGATGGGTTACCAGATGAGTCATTTTCCACATCGTGAACCAGCCGTTCTTGATACCTCCGGAGTGTAAGGCAAGCGGCAAATTCAATTTGTCTGACTGGATAATGCCGGTTCTGATGGTATGCATATAACCCGGCGGCGGATAACGGACAGGGGAGAGCCTGTTGCACTGACCATAGGCAACTTTGACGGCGTGCATCTTGGTCACCAGGCAATGATTGCCCGGTTGAAACGGGCTGCCGGCCGTTTGGGAATTGCTGCATGTGTCATGACATTCGAGCCGCATCCGCGAGAACGGCTGATGCCAGGGCAGGCTCCAGCAAGGTTGACTGATCTGCGTGAAAAACTGGAGTTACTGGCCGCATACGGCGTAAGCCGGGCGCAGATCTGCCGCTTCGATCATGCTTTCGCAAAAATCAGTGCGGAATCGTTCGTTACGCGCATTTTGCAGCAGGAGATGAATGTTCGCTGGCTGTTGGTAGGAGAGGATTTTCGCTTTGGTGCTCAACGCACTGGTGATATTGCCCTGCTGCAAAAGATTTTTCCGGAATCAGGCGAAAGAGAACTGGAAATAATGCCTCCCGTTACCCTAGACGGGCAACGGGTTTCAAGTACCGCTGTGCGTAGCGCCTTGTTATCCGGTGATCTTGATCTGGCAACAGATCTGATGGGGCGCCCTTACAGTGTAAGCGGCCGAGTTGTGGACGGACTCAAACTGGGCAGAGAACTGGGTTTCCCAACTGCCAATATCCGACTGAAACAGCAACGCCTGCCATTAAACGGTATTTTTGCAGTGGAAGCCGGCTGGTGCAATGATTCCGGCCATACACGCAGAGCCAGAGGAGTGGCCAGCCTGGGTGTCCGGCCAACAGTTCTCAATGATGCACAACCTCTGCTGGAAGTACATTTGTTTGATTTTAACGAACAGATCTATGGGCAGCGTTTGCGTATTGATTTTTTACAGAAGCTCAGGGATGAAGAAAAATTTCCTGATATAGAAACACTCATAACACAGATAGAGCATGACATAGATTGCGCTAAAGCCTATTTTTCCCGTATGGATGCCGCCATGCACCAAACTGTCTGTCTGGATTGCTGAAATGACCATTGACTATAAAAAAACCCTGAATCTGCCTGATACACCTTTTCCCATGCGTGGGGATCTGGCTCGACGTGAACCTGCCATGCTCAAAGCCTGGCAGGAAAAAAAACTCTACCGGAAGATACGGACGGCCTGTCAGGGACGGCCAAAGTTTATCCTGCATGATGGCCCGCCTTATGCTAATGGTGATATCCATATCGGTCACGCTGTCAATAAAATTCTTAAAGATATTATTATTAAAAGCAAAACATTATCCGGTTTTGATGCCCCGTATGTGCCGGGCTGGGATTGCCATGGTTTGCCAATTGAACATCAGATTGAAAAAAAACATGGAAAACATTTGCCGGCCGATCAGGTGCGCCAGCTTTGCCGGGTTTTTGCACAAGAACAGGTAGATCGGCAGAAAGCCGACTTTATAAGGCTGGGTGTACTGGGGGACTGGGATAATCCCTACCTCACAATGAATTATGCAACTGAGGCTGGCATTATTCGTGCACTGGGGAAGATTTACCGCAATGGCTACCTTTATCAGGGGCAAAAGCCGGTCAACTGGTGTATTGATTGCGGTTCGGCACTGGCGGAAGCCGAGGTGGAATATGAAAACAAGCATTCACCTGCGATTGATGTCGGATTTGAGATTGTCACCGGAGAGAATGGCAACCTTCCGCTTGCAGAAATCCCGGCAATGGAAGTTCCTGCCGGTACCCGTATTTTTGCTGTGATCTGGACAACCACACCATGGACACTTCCGGCCAACCAGGCGGTTTGCGTACATCCTGATTTTGAATATAGTCTGGTCGATACTTCACGTGGCTGGCTGCTTCTGGCTTCCGGACTGGTGGAAAGCTGTCTTGCCCGTTTTCAGCTTGAAGGGCGGGTGGTGGCAACCTGCCAGGGCCATTCTCTGGAAGGGTTGACCCTGCGCCATCCTTTTGCTGATCGCAGCGTCAGGATAATCAGCGGAAAGCATGTCACACTGGAGGCGGGTACCGGCCTGGTTCATACCGCACCGGCACACGGGCTGGATGACTATTTTGTCGGCCAGCAGTATGGTTTGCCAAGCGACAGCCCGGTTAAAGGAGATGGAAAATTTTCAGAACAGACGCCACTGGTGGGAGGAATGTTTGTCTGGAAGGCTAACAGCGTTGTGATTGAAACCTTGCAGGCGAACGGGAACTTGCTGCATGCAGAAACCATCGAGCATAGTTACCCCCATTGCTGGCGACACAAAACTCCGATTATATTTCGTGCAACACCACAATGGTTTATCGGGATGCAGCGACAGGCTGCCACTGAATCACAATCTGCCGGTGAATCATTGCGCGATCTTGCACGCAGCGCGGTAGAAAATACACACTTTTACCCTGCCTGGGGCAGGGCACGGCTGGAAGCCATGATCGGCAACAGGCCCGACTGGTGTATTTCACGCCAGCGCAACTGGGGTGTTCCAATGACCTTTTTTATCCACAGAGAAACCCATGCACTGCATCCACACACCCCTGCACTGCTGGAAAAAGTAGCTGATCTGGTCGAGCAACAGGGGATTGAAGCATGGTTCAGTCTGGATGCGGCTGAGCTGCTGGGTGAAGAAGCCCGGTACTATCAAAAGCTGACAGATACGCTGGATGTCTGGTTCGATTCCGGCACCACTCATGAAACCGTATTGAAACAGAATCCGCAGCTGAAACATCCGGCTGATCTTTATCTGGAGGGTTCTGACCAGCATCGGGGCTGGTTCCAGTCCTCATTGCTGACAGGGTGCGCAATCGACGGTTATGCTCCTTATGCTGCCTTGCTTACACACGGTTTCGTAGTGGACGGGCAGGGCTACAAAATGAGTAAATCAAAGGGTAATGTTATCGCTCCTCAGAAAATTGCTGATACGCTTGGCGCTGACATCTTGCGCTTATGGGTTGCTTCTACCGACTACTCTGGAGAACTCTCCATTTCTGATGAAATTCTCAAGCGTACAGTTGAAACCTATCGCCGCATCCGTAATACCCTGCGTTTCCTGCTGGCTAACCTGGCTGATTTCGATCCGGCTGCAGACACATTGCCACCAGCTGAATGGGTAGAAATTGACCGTTATATGCTTGTCTATACAGCAGCGCTGCAGAATGAACTGCTCGGGCTGTATGAACGGTATGAATTTCATCAGATCGTTACCCGGCTGCACCATTTTTGTTCTGAAGATTTGGGTGGGTTCTACCTGGACATTCTCAAGGATCGCCTTTATACCTCATCAACGAATGGTAAAGCACGGCATTCCGCACAGAATGCGCTTTACCATATTGCACACAGTCTGGTACGCCTGTTTGCTCCCGTATTAAGCTTCACTTCTGAAGAAGTCTGGCAGGCACTGGGTAAATCGGCAGAAGACAGTATATTTTTGCAAACCTGGCATCGTTTTTCGGAACAGCCGGAAATGTTATCCGGTACCCAACCCCTGATGCAGCGCTGGCAACGGTTGCGTGAACTGCGTGCCAGAGTGTTAAAACAGCTTGAGGATGCGCGTATTCAGGGCACGATTGGCTCATCACTGGCTGCTGTTGTTGAAATTCATGCGACAGGTGAAGATTTTGCCCTGCTCAATTCACTGGGTGACGATCTTCGGTTTGTGCTGATCACATCAGAAGTGTATTTGACACGGGCAGACAATGCCGCTGAGGAAAGCATCCGGGTGACAGCCAGCACGTATGTAAAATGTGAACGCTGCTGGCATTATCGGCAGGATGTGGGGGCAGTACCTGAGCATTCCTCACTGTGTGGCCGTTGTGTAAACAATCTTGCAGGCCCCGGCGAGCATCGCCGTTTTGCCTGATTAACAGACCCATTGCTGAAAAAATATATAAAAGCAAACAATGAAACTTTATTACAGTCTGATTCTGGCAGTGGTCGTCCTGGCGCTGGATTTACTCTCCAAACGCTGGATTGAATTTAATCTGGCTTATGACCAGCAGATAGTAATTACCGATTTTTTCAATCTTGTACTTGCCTACAATGCAGGTGCGGCTTTCAGTTTCCTGAGTGATGCTTCTGGCTGGCAGCGCTGGTTTTTAAGCGCAATTGCTGCCCTTGTATCCTCCCTGATTATCTATCTGTTGTATAAAAACACATCAAACCGATTGTTCTGCTTTGCACTGAGCCTTATTCTGGGAGGGGCACTGGGTAATCTCTGGGATCGTATTATGCTCGGACATGTTGTTGATTTTCTGGATTTTCATTTGAGAGGCTATCACTGGCCGGCATTTAATCTTGCGGATTCGGCCATTTTTTGCGGAGCATTTCTGCTGATTCTGGACAGCATCCGGAACGGGCGAAAAGATTCTGTTCAGGGAGGGTAAGTACATTTTTACTCTGCACTGCGACACGTTGCTTCCTGTTGCATCGAAATTAAAACAGGGAATCGGAGTAACAACAGGGGCAGATAATGCCGGATAAAGATAGCCAGATCAGAATAGATGGTGCCATCGCGCGAAAAACACCTTATGGCATGCTGCGGGAACCCACATTCTCAGGCATGCTTTCTTTTATGCGCTGTAATTTCCGCAAAGATCTGACCGGTGCCGATCTGGTTATCAGTGGTGTTCCGCTGGATCTGGCAGTCTCTTACCGTTCCGGTGCACGTTTTGGCCCGCTGGGAATACGACAGGCTTCAGCTGAAATTGCTTCACTTAAACCTTATCCATGGGGGTTTGATCCATTCGAACACCTTGCCGTGATCGATTCTGGCGATTGTTTTCTCGACGTGCATAACCCGCTGACGATCCATGGTGCGATTGTTAATCACGCACGGCATATTCTGGCCTCTGGCACACGTATGCTGACACTCGGCGGTGATCACTCGATCTCTTATCCGCTGCTGCAGGCGCATGTGGAAAAGACAGGTGCTCCGCTGTCACTGATTCACTTTGATGCGCATTGTGATACCTGGTCTGATGATTCGCCTGCTTCACTGAATCATGGCTCCATGTTTTACAAAGCGGTACGGGACGGCCTGATTGATATCAAACATTCAGTCCAGGTTGGCATCCGCACCTGGAATGATGATTTTATGGGAATCAGTATTCTGGATGCCAGCTGGGTGCACCGGCAGGGCACAGATGCTGCAGTTGCAGAAATCGAGCGCATTGTTGGCACTCGACCGGCTTATCTCACTTTTGATATTGATTGCCTTGATCCTGCCTACGCCCCCGGTACCGGCACACCGGTTTGCGGAGGGTTATCTACAGCACAGGCGCTGGCAATTATTCGTGGTCTTACCGCAATCAACCTGGCTGGAATGGATATTGTAGAGGTATCCCCGCCTTACGATCACAGCCAGATAACCGCACTGGCTGCAGCACATATTGCCTGTGATCTGATTTGTCTGCTGGCCAAACGTAAAGCCGAGGGACTGCTATAGGCTCTGTTTGAATCTGTGAGCAGATTCGCGTATTCCGTATAAACAGTCAGTGGAATCAGAATTTATAGCCGCGGTGGAGTGCAACAACACCTGCGGAAAGATTGAAATATTCGACCCGTTCAAAACCAGCCTGCTCCATAAGCTGTTTCAGTTCTTCCTGCGAGGGATGCATGCGAATGGATTCTGCCAGGTAACGATAACTGGCATCATCGCGGGTAATGATTTTCCCCATGAGTGGCAGTGCCTTAAAGGAGTAAGTGTCGTACAACGGTTGCAAGGGTTTCCATACTTTGGAAAATTCCAGCACAATCAGCGAGCCGCCCGGGGATAACACGCGCCACATTTCCCGCAGAGCGCCATCTTTATGTGTCATATTCCTTAATCCAAAGGCGACACAAACCCGATCGAAATAGTTATCCGGAAACGGTAATTTTTCCGCATCACATTGTGCAACCGGCACACTTTTGCCCTCGTTCAGCATACGATCACGACCGATCGACAGCATGGAATTATTAATATCGGTCAGCCAGACTTCTCCCGTATTACCTGTTTTTTCCCGGAACAGTGCGGTTAAATCAGCAGTGCCACCAGCAATATCAAGCACCTTATCCCCAATCTTAGTACCGCTGACATCAATTGCAAACCGTTTCCACAAGCGGTGCAACCCCATGGACATGAGATCATTCATCAGGTTGTAGCGAGCTGCCACAGAATGAAAAACTTCTGCAACCTTGCGGGCCTTTTCTGTTTCCGAAACGGTTGTAAAACCAAAGTGTGTAGTATTCATTATCCTGGTGCTATTTTTTAATTGGGTAACCGGTGTCTGCCAAACAAGGTTATATGACAGGGTTATTTTGCTTCGCGGCTGCCACCGGCAGCGTGCAGCCGCTGCAGATAATTCTGCCACATGGTCTCCTGGTTCAGACCATAACTGTAAAGCAGATCCCAAGAGTATAAACCGGTATTGTGTCCGTCAGAAAAATCCAGTCTGACCGCATAGCGGCCAACCGGCTCAATATGGGTAATAGCCACATTCTTCTTTCCGGTTTGCAAGACTTCCTGCCCCGGTTCATGGCCGCGAACTTCTGCAGAAGGGGAATATACGCGCAAAAATTCACAGGTAAACCCAAACACTTTGCCATCGCTGAAGACTACATTCAATACCCCGGATTTACGATGCAGCTTCAGTTCTGTCGGGATGGGAGATTGTGGATTAAGCCCTGCCATGAATGCCACCTTACAGATGCAAGAAAATTGTGCCTCAGAAAAACTGTTGATATCGCTTTACGGTAGTGCTTCTTCTTGTGATTTGCGCTCAAGTTTGATCAGATCTTCACGCTTGACACCCAGCAACAGAAGTATCGGGCTGGCAATCATGATGGAAGAATAAATACCAAATAAAATACCGATAGTGAGTGCCAATGCAAAGTTATGTAATGCCACCCCACCAAACAGAAGCATGGAAACCACCACCAGCTGTGTACATCCGTGAGTAATCACGGTACGTGACATGGTTTCGGTAATGGCATTGTTGATCACTCTTGTTACATCTGCCTTGCGCAGCTTGCGAAAATTTTCCCGAACCCGGTCAGAGATAACTACAGATTCGTTGACTGAATAGCCCAGGATAGCCAGCACAGCAGCCAGCACAGTCAAATCGAACTCCCACTGGAAAAAAGAGAAACAACCCAGGATAACCAGTACGTCATGCAGGTTGGCGATGATACAGGAAACGCCAAATTTCCATTCAAATCGTAAAGCCAGGTAGGCAACGATGCCCATGGAAACAAACAGCATTGCCAGCAGGCCATTTTCCAGCAATTCATCTCCAACCTGAGGCCCCACAAATTCCACCCGTTTCATCTCAACTGAAGGATCATCTTTTTTAAGTGCGGTCATGACAGCTTCGGACAGATTGCCTCCGGTGTGCTCTACCTTGGCCGGCAGCCTGATCATGACATCCCGGGAGGTACCAAAATTCTGCACGATTGCATCAGGCATCCCGATATCGGCAAGCACTTTACGGGTTTTATCAAGATCAGCAGGGTGCTGATAGCTGATTTCCATCACAGTGCCGCCCGTAAAATCTACCGCAAGATTCAGTCCCTTGGTTGCGAGAGAATAAATTGCCAGAATAGAGATGATCAGGGAAAAAGTCATTGATAACTTTCCCCAGCGGGTAAAGGGAATATCGCGTTCGAATCTGAAAAAATCCATGGTTATCCGGTTTCAGTAAGTATTTTAATTTTTGGTGCTGCTTTTTTTGGGCATCTTGATGGTTCCGATCGGGACACGCGCAAGCTTGCGGTTTCCGTACAACAGATTGACCATTGCACGCGAAACAGTGACTGCACTGAAAAGCGTAGTCATAATTCCCAGACACAGCACAACGGCAAAACCTTTTACCGGCCCGCTGCCAAATATCATCAAACCCAGACCGGCAAGCAATGTGGTGAGGTTCGTATCGATAATGGCGTCCCATGCACGTTCATATCCGGCATGGATGGCTGCTTGTGGCGAAGCACCGTGACGCATCTCATCACGAATACGTTCATTGATCAGTACGTTTGCATCAATTGCCATCCCGACGGTCAATGCCATTCCAGCCATTCCGGGAAGCGTTAATGTCGCCTGCAAGATCGAAAGCAGCCCGATGAGAAACAGCAGGTTAACAGCAAGTGCCACTACAGAAATTGCACCAATGGCTGAATAATAGACCACGATGAATGCAGCTACCGCCAGGAAGCCAAACAAAGTTGAATTGAAGCCCTTGGAAATATTTTCAGCACCCAGGCTTGGCCCCACTGTACGCTCTTCGATGATTTCCATGGGAGCAGCCAATGCGCCGGCACGCAGCAGCAGGGAGATATCACGTGCTTCAATACTGTTCATCTGCCCGCTGATCTGTACGCGCCCCCCCCCAATTTCTTCACGGATGACGGGAGCAGTAACGACTTCAGTCAGATTTTTCTCAACCAGCAGGATTGCCATGCGCTTACCGACATTATTGCGTGTCAGCTGCTTGAAAATCCGCGAACCATTGTTATCCAGCGTAACATGGACGGCTGCCTGCTTATCCTGATCAAACCCGGGTTGAGCATCAGTAATGCGGTCACCCGTAAGCAATACCTGTTTCTTAACCAGCAGATGTCCTCCCCCGCGCTCGGAAAGCAGCTCGGTTCCGGAAGGAACCGATCCGCGCAATGCAGCATCGATGTCACCATCTTCATCCACCATGCGCACTTCCAGTGTCGCTGTTCTGCCCAGAATATCCTTTGCTTTGGCCGTATCCTGCACGCCCGGTAACTGCACAATGATACGGTCAGCACCTGCCTGCTGAATGATCGGCTCAGCCACACCCAGCTCGTTTACGCGATTGCGCAGGGTGGTGATATTGCGTTGTACGGCCGTATTTTGCATACGTGTCACTGCTTCAGGCCTGACTGTGGCAACCAGGCGCTTTTCTCCGCCCATGTCTTCCGGCTTGAAAGCCAGATCCTCAAAAGTACTGCCTAATTCTGCAACAGCTTTATCTCGTGCCTGTTCATCCCGGAATTTTATAATGATTTTTGAACGGTCACGTTCGATACCGGCGGATGGGATCCTGTGTTCACGCAAAGTACTGCGCAAATCAGCGTTATAACGGTCGAGTGCCTTGGTCAGGGCGCCCGCCATATCCACCTGCAGCATGAAGTGGACTCCTCCTCGCAAGTCCAGACCCAGATACATGGGTAATGCGCCAATGTGGCGCATCCATTGCGGAGAGTTAGGCAACAGATTGAGGGCGATAACATAGTCCTTCCCGATTTCCGAATCCAGAATGTCCCGAGCTTTGATCTGGGTATCCGTATCGGTAAAACGAACCTTGATGCCGGTTGACTCAAGTATCGTACCGTTATATGGAAGGTTTTGCTGCTTTAGCACCTGTTCGACACGCTGCAGCAGTGCTGTGTCAGTTTGTGTACTGGCTCGCAGTGGCGAAATCTGAATAGCGGGAGATTCACCAAAAAAATTTGGCAGGGTGTACAGCAAGCCGAGCAGTATTGAAACGGCGATGACGATATATTTCCAGAGAGGGTAGCGATTCATGATGACCAGTGTTTCAGAAGAAAGGGGAGAGCTGGAAACAAAACTACGGTCTTAGCAGATAAAAAGACCGCAGTCACGGTACATATTCGTTTTTTCGTTATTTTATTTAGTGGAGTCTTCACTGTCTGCGCTATTGGTTGTTTCGCTGTTTTCTGCTTCAGCCTGATGAGATTCACCGGTTTTCTGTTTATTGTTTTTTAATGCACGATTACTTTTGCCGGTTTCAACACTTTTCAGTGTGCCTTTGGGTAACAGTGTCTGTACAGAAGATTTGAGAACGATAACTTCAACACCTGCAGCAATTTCCATGGTGATATAGCTTTCACCCGCACTGACGACACGCCCCAGCTCTCCGCCGCTGATAACAATCTCATCCCCTTTCTGCAATCCGTTTTGCATTTCTTTCTGTTCCTTGGCACGTCTGGTTTGCGGGCGGATCAGCAGAAAATAGAAAATTACAAAGATACCCACCATGGGCAGATAGCTCATCAGTGTCGGTTCGATTGTCTGAGCGGCATTATTGGCAGCCTGGGCAAAAGCTTCATTTATGAGCATGTGTTCTTCTCCTTGGTTTGGATGGGGGGTGGCAATAAAATCAGCGCGTATTTTAGCATGAAGTCCTAACCAGAAAATTTACGCACAAACTGCTCAAATTGCCGGATTTCAATCGCTTTACGGATATCGGACATGAGTTGCTGGTAGTAATGCAGGTTGTGCAGCGAGTTAAGCCGGGCGCCAAGCATTTCTCCGGTACGCTGCAGATGATGCAGGTAGGCACGAGTGAAATGACGGCAGGTATAGCAGCTGCAGCTCTCATCTGGCGGAGAGGTATCCAGCCGGTAGCGGCTGTTACGCAATCTGAGAATCCCCTGGCTGGTATAAAGCCAGCCGTTGCGCGCGTTGCGTGTGGGCAGCACACAATCAAACAGATCAATGCCTTGTGCCACCGCATGAACCAGATCCTCCGGTGTACCCACTCCCATCAGGTAGCGCGGCTTGTCCACAGGCAGTTGTGGCGCGGTATGGCCGAGAATCCGCTGCATATCCGGTTTAGGCTCTCCTACCGATAATCCGCCAATGGCGTAACCATCAAATCCGATGGCACACAGCCCTTCCACAGAACGATCACGCAATGATTCATACATACCTCCCTGCACGATCCCAAACAGTACATTCGGATTACCGGCGTGTGCTGTTTTCGAGCGCTCAGCCCAACGCAAACTGAGCAGCATGGAAGATTCAGCCGCCAGTTTATCAACGGGATAGGGCGTACATTCGTCGAATATCATCACGATATCCGAATTCAATACCCGCTGGATGCGCATGGATTCTTCCGGTGTCAGAAAACAGGCGTCACCATTGACTGGCGAACGGAAACGAACTCCTTCTTCACTGATCCTGCGCAACGCCCCCAGACTGAATACCTGGAACCCCCCTGAATCGGTCAGGATCGGCCCATTCCAGTGCATGAACCGATGCAGTCCGCCATGCGCCTCAATGACCTCCAGTCCGGGGCGCAGCCATAAATGAAAGGTATTACCCAGGATGATTTCAGCACCCAGGGTTTGCAGCTCATCCGGGGATAACCCCTTGACGGCGCCATAGGTGCCAACCGGCATAAAAGCCGGTGTTTCTATTGTGCCGTGAGCAAGTGTCAGCGTTCCCCGGCGGGCCTCACGATCACGGCAATGCAGCTGAAATTTCATCATCGGCCGTTACACTCAATGAACATGGCATCACCGTAGCTGAAAAACCGGTAACGATTATCAATGGCATGCCGGTAGGCATGGCGAATGGTTTCCACTCCGGCAAAAGCCGACACCAGCATCAGCAGGGTAGAGCGCGGCAGATGAAAATTGGTCAGCAGCCGGTCCACGATACGAAACCGGTAACCCGGGGTAATAAATAAACCGGTTTCATTCGTGCCGGCGACCAGCCTGCCATCATGAAGCTGCGCACATGCTTCCAGCGTGCGCAGGCTGGTGGTACCCACGGCAAGCACACGGCCTCCTGCCAGCCTGCATTGCCGAATGATCTCAATGGTTTCTTCAGGGATGTGATATTGCTCGGTGTGCATGACATGCTGCTCAATATTTTCCGCACGTACCGGCTGGAAAGTCCCGGCACCAACATGCAGGGTGATATACGTAACGTGAACACCCATGGCACGCAATACTTCCAGCATGGCTTCATCAAAATGCAGACCGGCAGTAGGTGCAGCAACAGCGCCACTTTCCCGGGCAAAAACAGTTTGATAACGGCTTGTATCCGACAGGGTTGCGGATCGCTCAATATAAGGTGGCAGCGGAGTTTGTCCATACTGATCGAGTAACTCGGTCAGTGGCAGTGTATGGATGAAATGCAGTGTATAAATATCCTGTTCGCGCGCTTCCACCCGGGCAGTGATCCCGTTTTCCAGCAGTAAAGCAGAACCCGTTACCGGTGCATGACTGGCGCGAATCAGGGCACGCGCCTGATGTGTACCCAGTATACGTTCGATCATGACTTCAACTTTGCCGCCGGTTGATTTGATACCTGTCAGGCGGGCTTTGACGACGCGCGTGTTGTTGAGCACGACCACATCACCCGGATTAAGGTAATCCGGCAGGTTTCTGAAAGCGGTATCGCGCAACTCCGGATGGGTGTGATTCACATACAACATCCGGCTGTCTGCCCGATTGGCAAGCGGAAATTGTGCAATCAGCTCATCGGGAAGATGGAAATCGAAATCATCTGTTTTCATGGTGCGGATTATACCGGCGGCAGGTGAGATACCCGAGCCTTTTGAAGGAGAACACATTGGCCGGCTGCCGTTTTTGCCGGAGTCACCCTGTCAGCCTGAATGGTTAACGGTATAATTGTAAATTTACTATTCCGGCAATAAACCATCCACCCATGCAAGAAAAATACCATCCGCAGGAAATAGAACAGCAGGCCCAGCAAAGCTGGCAGGAAACTGGCATTTTTAATGCTGCTGAAATACCGGGCAAGCCGAAATACTACTGTCTTTCAATGTTTCCTTATCCTTCCGGCAAGTTGCACATGGGGCATGTGCGCAATTATACGATTGGAGATGTATTGTCGCGTTACCGCCACATGCGGGGCTATAACGTCATGCAGCCCATGGGCTGGGATGCTTTTGGACTGCCGGCTGAAAATGCGGCCATCCAGAAGGAAGTGCCACCCGCAAAATGGACTTACGACAATATCGCTTACATGCGCAGCCAGTTGAAAAGCCTGGGATTTGCCATTGACTGGAAGCGAGAGCTGGCCACTTGCGATCCGCAGTATTACCGCTGGAATCAGTGGCTGTTCCTGCGCATGCTGGAAAAAGGGATTGCCTATCAGAAAACACAAATAGTCAACTGGGATCCGGTGGATCAGACTGTGCTGGCCAACGAGCAGGTAATCGACGGATGTGGCTGGCGTACCGGTGCGGTAGTGGAAAAACGGGAAATTCCCGGTTATTACCTGGCCATTACCCGCTATGCCGATGAACTGCTGGCTGATCTGGAAAAGCTGCCGGGATGGCCGGAGCGGGTGAAAACCATGCAGGCCAACTGGATTGGCAAGAGCCTGGGTGTCGATATCACATTCCCGCCAGACACTTCCTCTGGTATGCCACAAGCCCTGAAAGTATTTACCACCCGGGCGGATACGCTGATGGGGGTAACCTACGTGGCCGTAGCGGCAGAACATCCGGTTGCCTTGCAGGCAGCACAGAATCAGCCCGCACTGGCTGCTTTTATCGAATCCTGCCGGCAGGGCGCCACCATGGAGGCCGAACTGGCCACGCAGGAAAAAAGAGGAATGGCAACCGGGTTATATGTTCTGCATCCATTGACGGGTGAGCGTTTGCCGGTGTGGATCGCCAACTATGTATTAATGAGCTATGGTGAAGGTGCTGTGATGGCAGTGCCGGCACATGATGAACGTGATTTTGATTTTGCCCGTCAGCACTCCCTGCCAGTCAGACCGGTCATCCGGCCGGAGAACGGGGAATTATCTGTCCCGCTTGCGCAGGCATTTACTGACAATGGCATAACATTCAACTCTGATCGTTTTTCCGGTTTGAAATCAGCAGAAGCGATTCATGCAATCGCAACGGAACTGGGGAAAACAGGGCAGGGGGAAAAACGGACACGCTACCGCTTGCGTGACTGGGGAATTTCACGTCAGCGTTACTGGGGTTGCCCGATTCCGCTGATTCATTGTGGCAGTTGCGGTGTCGTACCGGTACCGGATGATCAGCTGCCCGTTGTACTTCCGGAAGATCTGGTGCCGGATGGCTCCGGCAATCCGCTGACGAAAACCCCGTCATTTTATGAATGTACCTGTCCGCGCTGCGGACAGCAGGCGCGGCGCGAAACCGACACCATGGATACATTCGTTGATTCTTCATGGTATTTCATCCGTTATGCCTGCCGGGATCAGCATGCCGCCATGACCGATCAGCGTGCCAACTACTGGCTGCCGGTTGATCAGTATATCGGCGGTATCGAACACGCCATTCTGCACCTGCTGTATTCACGTTTCTGGAGCAAGGTCATGCGCGATCTGGGACTGGTGTCATTTGATGAACCCTTTGCCAATCTGCTGACGCAAGGCATGGTGCTGAACGAGATATTTTTCCGTAAAACCGGCAGCGGGCGGATCCGGTATTTCAACCCGACCGAAGTGGATGTGCAATACAACGGAGAAGGCAAAAGAACCGGTGCCATCCTGCGGGCAGACGGCCAGCCAGTGGAGTCCGGCGGAATCGGCACCATGTCAAAATCGAAAAACAACGGGATTGATCCGCAGGAAATTATCGAGCAATACGGAGCAGATACCGCCCGGTTATTCATGATGTTTGCCAGCCCGCCCACGCAGACGCTGGAATGGTCAGATGCCGGTGTCGAGGGAGCTTTCCGGTTTCTCAGGCGGTTATGGCGGCAGGTTTATCTGCATATGCGTGAAGCCGGTAAAGCTGCTGCAGCCGCTCCGGTGCCACATCAGGAATATCCGGCCTGTCTGCGAGATCTGCGCTGTCAGCTGCATCAGACAATCGTCAAAGTAACGGATGATCTGGAACGGCGCCACACCTTTAATACCGCGATTGCGGCCATCATGGAACTGATGAATGAACTGTCCGGCGTGCAGGAGACCGGAGCCGCCGCCCGTCAACTGATGCAGGAAGCACTGGAAAACATTGTGCTGCTGCTTTCTCCTATCGTGCCCCATATCTGCCATGCATTGTGGCGTGAACTCAAACCGGGCACAGAATTACTCAATCAGCCCTGGCCGCTGGCTGATGATCAGGCTCTGGTTCAGGATGAAATCGAGATTGTCGTGCAGATAAACGGCAAGTTGCGAGGGCAGATACGTATTGCCAGGGAAGCAGATCGGGATACTATCGAACGGGCGGTACTGGGAGATGAACATATTCAGCGGAGTATTGCCGACCGGACGATCAAACGGGTGATTATCGTGCCGGGCAAACTGGTCAATATCGTTGTTTGACAAACCGGGGTCTTATATATGACAGCGTTCCGAAACCGTGTGGTTATCCTGCTTGTACTGGGTCTTGCCGCCTGTGGTTTTAAACTGCGCGGACAGGTTTCTGAGCTTCCCTTTGAACATGTTTACATCGCGGCCCCTGCCGGGCAAACCATTGGATCTGATCTGGAGCGGGTAATCAGTACACACACCCGGGCCAGGGTTGAAAAGAAAGTGGAACGATCTGATGCCACCATCCAGATCGCCTATGCAATCCGGGAAAAAAGGATTCTTTCACTCGCTGAAAATGGCCGGGTGCGGGAATTTGAACTGATTTACCGGGTGGCTGCCCGATTACTGGACAGGCAGAACACCGAACTGGCAGCCTTGCAGGAAATCAGGCTGTCGCGCACGCTTCCGTTCCTGGATGCGCAAGAGCTGGCAAAGGCAGCCGAGGAAGAAATGCTGTACAAGGATATGCAAAAAGATGCCGTGCAGCAGATCCTTCGCCAGATTGCAGCTGTAAAACCCAAACAAAGCATGTAGCTCATGCTGCCGGATCCGGAAAAAATCACCAGACAACCTGATGGAGATCTCGCTCCGCTATATGTCGTATCTGGAGATGAACTGCTGCTGGTGACGGAAACAGTTGACCGGATTCGTGCCCATGCCAAACAGCAGGGTTATACCGAGCGTGAAATTTTTACAGTCGATCAGCGCTTCGACTGGGCAAACCTGTCCCAATGGGGGCGTCAGTCTTCACTGTTGAGTGGAAGGCGTGTGCTCGACTTACGTATTCCGTCCGGCAAGCCGGGAAAGGAGGGCGGTGCAGCGATTGAACTGTTCTGCCGGGCATTGCCGCACGATACCGTGACGGTCGTTACCTTGCCGGGTATGGATAAGCAGGGACGTGCAAGCAAATGGTTCAGGGCGCTTGAACAGGCTGGACAGGTTATTGAAATAAAGCCTGTCGGGCGTGATCGGCTGGCACACTGGATCAGACAGCGTCTTGAACAGCAAAATCAGACAGTCGATCGGGATACGCTGCAATTTTTTGCAAACAGGGTTGAAGGTAATCTGCTGGCAGCACATCAGGAAATCAGGAAACTCGAATTACTCTATCCCCCTGGCCGGCTGACTTTCGAACAGCTTAAAAATGCCATTCTCGATGTCACGCGTTTTGATGTACTCCAGCTGCCGGAAGTAATGCTCTCAGCCGATATGGCGCGTTACAGCCGTATTCTGGAAGGACTGCAGGGGGAGGGAATGGCCCCTCCGCTGATACTGGCTGTTTTATCAGAGCAGATTCGTCTGCTGATAAAAATTCATCTGAAAAAAAAATCCAGTCCGGGTATAACGGCCGAGCAGGCCATGACAGCACTGCGAATCTGGCCTTCCAGACAAAAACTGATGGCGGGAGCAGTACAGCGTGTGCGTTACCCGATACTGGTGCAGGCACTGATGCGGGCAGCTGCTATCGATCGAATCGTTAAAGGTGTGGCAAAAGGAGATATCTGGGAAGAACTGCTGAATCTCGGGCTGTACTTTACAGCGGAAGCTAACGCCAACCCTGCCGGAAGAAATGGTTTTTTATCTGTGATCAACTCATCTCTCAATAAATGAAAGCGAATATTACATGGCAGCATGAAGGAGTCAGCTTTCTCGGGCAAACCGGGAGCGGGCATTCTGTACTCATGGATGGTGCACCGGAAGCAGGTGGAAAAAATCTGGGACCACGCCCGATGGAAATGGTATTACTGGGTCTGGGGGGATGTACCACTTTCGATGTCGTACATATTTTACGCAAGGGCCGACAGACGATTACCGGTTGCGAAGTTGAGATGGATGCACAGCGTGCAGCAGAGGATCCTAAAGTATTCACCCATATCCATCTGCATTTTATTGTGACAGGGAATAATCTTGATTCACGACAGGTGGAGCGGGCAATTAACCTGTCTGCCGAGAAATACTGTTCCGCTTCAATGATGCTGAAAGCAACCGTGGACATCACTCACGATTATGAAATCATAGCCGGATAAGGGAACAGGCCGGAATGACTGATTTTTCAGTACTTCTTCAGGCTGTATTTACTTAACCGGACAATCTTATGCGAGGCCAATCCGAATGTACTGGACAACAAATTTTGATTCTGATAAAAATAGCAGGCGCTGGTTTTTCAGGAATGAAAGCCAGGCAGCAAGTGGCTTAAGAAAGACTATAAATTCTTAATTTTTTATAAGGGAGACAGAGAAAATGAAACTTTTACATGTGCTGGTTGCTGCAATGATTACGGCTACTACCTTGACCGGGTGTATTGATACTGATAAACCTGCCAACTATCCACCAAGCATGTCCATGGAACGTGATTCCATGCCTGACAATGTAGACAAGGATGATCAGAAAAAATAATGAGAGAAAAATGATTCAAATATACTAACCGCCCTTTCGGGCGGTTTTTTTTTACTCTGTCCTCCGCTGTTACACCCGGCTTCTGTTTTTACTCCGCTTTATCAGGAAAGAAATTTTCAACCGGTGCAGGAATACCAATATGGTATCCCTGTGCAAAATCGACATCCATCCTGCCCAGAATATTCAGAATATCTTTATTTTCAACAAATTCTGCTGTGATTTTTTTACCGAAGCCTTTGGCAACAGCACATAGGGCGCTGACAAGGATCTGATCATCCGGATTGCTGTCAAGGTTACGGATAAAAGTGCCATCAATCTTGACAGCGTCCACCGGCAGCTCACGTAAATAATAAAAAGAAGAAAAGCCCACACCAAAGTCATCCAATACAAAACCGCATCCGAGCTGTTTGAGATCGCGCAACAGGGTGCGTGTCCCCGGAAGATTATCCAGTGCGGCTGTTTCCGTTATCTCGAATATCAGTAACCCCGGGTCAATCTGATGAATGGAAAGTGCCTGACTGATCGCAGGCAATAGCTCCGGGTCATTAAAAGCATGCGCTGACAAATTGATGGATAAACTGATCCGGTCACTGTTGGATCGGTTGATTTTTGCGGCAAGTGCGACTGCCTTGTACAGCACCATGTGGTCAATTTTGTGAATCAGTCCGGTATGTTCTGCAGCGGGGATAAATGCTGATGGAGAGTGAATCGTCCCGTCAGCATCCCGCATACGCAGTAAGACCTCATAATGGTGAACCAGTCCGTCATACAGCGACTGGATGGGCTGCAGGTACAAAACGTATTGATTGTGTGCATGGGCATATTCGATTTTTTCTTTCCAGTAAACCAGTGTATGCACGCGTTCACGTGTCTGATCAACACTGGAATACACATGCCAGGTTCCGCGCCCTGTTTCTTTGGCCTGATACATGGCGAGATCTGCTGCCGCCAGCAAATCATGAACGTTATTGCCATGCTCGGGAAAGATTGCAATACCGATACTCGCAGAAATACTGTGTGTTCTGCTGTTGATCGTCAGCCGGGTTTCCTCCAGGCGCACAAGAATTTTCTTTGCCACTTCGATCGCTGCATTGGAAGCAATTTCCGGCAGAATGACCGCAAATTCATCGCCGCCCAGCCGCCCGGCAACATCGGCTGTTCGAATCGTGCGGGATAACATGTCAGCCACCATTTTCAACATGGCATCTCCCGCCTGGTGACCACTGGTGTCATTGACATACTTGAACCGATCCAGATCAAAAAACAGCAGCGCCCCGGGGTGCCGGTATCGTTCCGCCCAGCCGAGAATCTGCTCCAGTTCTTCACTGAAGCGGCGGCGATTGTATAGATTGGTTAACGGATCGTGATCCGCAAGCCATGCCAGATGACCTTCCACACGTTTATATTCAGTGATATCCAGACCTACTGAAAGAATGGCTGAAAGATCATCTCTGGATTGGGACGCCAGGCGCGAATGGAGCCAGGTAACATGCCGTTTTGAATCATCTTTACACATGACAATAGCTTCATGACGTAACTGATCACGCTGTCCCTGGTGGATTTCAAGCAAGTACAGATCAAGGTTATATTGCTCACTGTCTGGCGCCAGCAGATCAAGAAAATGCCTGCCTTGCAGTTCATCCTCGCTGTATCGGGTCAGTATTTCCCCATAAGCATTGAGCATCACTATCTTTCCCCTGGTATCCTGCGTCAGGACAATTACCTGTGCAGTATCCAGCAGATTTTCAATAAAATTCTTCTCTTTACTGAGTTCATCTCGCTGATGAACCAGCATTTTGGTACGGTAGGCAACTTTTTCTTCCAGGTTTTCAAGCCTGTGGGAAAGTGTCAGAGAAGCATCGTGCAGAAGGTCGATCTCATCCTTAAAGAAACGTCGCTTCCAGTGGGAAGCGAGAGAACTGCGAAAGCTGCTAAAGCCACCGGAGCCGCCTCCTGCCAGCTGCGGAATAATGGATACAAGGTGCTTGAGCAGAGATAACGGTCTGGAAAGTATGGCCAGCAGGATGATTTCAGAAAGCAGTAAACTGGCAAGACCAATAATAATAATTCGCCAGATGGAATCCTGAATCGCCCGAATCGTATCAGTCACTTCAGTAATGATAATTAACTGTGCCTGGTCTGCTGCACGGACTCCCTGTAGCGGAATCAGTTTTATCTGATGGTACCGGTTGTTCCATTTGTTCTGGACACCCTGGCTGACCGTTTTCAAATCAGGGTGAGCCATCGCTGCTTTCCTCAGGATAGCTGAATTCTTCCTGCTATCCGTCATGGCTGCAATATAAACATTCCATTCCGGGATACTCGTATTGCCATTGTCAGGTAATTCATTTTTATGGAGGGATGTAAGAGGTTGTTTGACTAACAACCCGATATCCGAGCCTGACGCACGCTTGAAATTCAGGAATACATCAACAAGAGATGAGCCAAGGACAATGGTTCCAACGCGTTTGCCTTCAACCAGCAGTGGTTCAACGATATACTGGGTACAACTTTCCACGCATATCATCAAAGTGGTGGGCTGCTCATGCAGGTTGACTTCGCGGATATGCTCAAGAACCAGATCATCACGATAGCTGCTCGCCTCAAAATTGCCCCATTTAGCCAGAAGCACATCGGATGAACCATAAAAGCGCACATCTTCAATATCATTCTGTATCTGGAACAGCGTCCAGTAACGGTCAAAAGCCTTGTACACCTTCTCTGCCTTACCTGACAGCAGACCGGGCTCCATACCTTTTAGAAAAGGAATGATCCTGATCAGTTCGTGCAGATTTTCAGAATTCTGGCCAATCAAACTCTCTATTTCACGGGTATAACGCTGATACTTTGCATCCCTCTCCTGATCAATACTGTCGATCAGGCTGCGATAGTTGATGGCGCTGAAGACGACCACCACGAGCAACAGGATCAGACTGCTCAGGAGTGAAATTTTCCAGCTTAATCCAACAAATACCCTTGAGGATTTTTTACCGGCATTTTTTAAGATTTTAAAATCCACGAAGCCTATGGATTATGTTGAGTAATGTTAAAACCGGTAGGAAGCCTGTACAGCAAACAGATTCCAGTTTTTTTCCGTATGGGCTATATCGGGATTATCCAGCGAAGACAACCACGCCGTCCCGTTGATTCGATGATATTCAGTGCTCAGCATGATGGCAGGAGTAATGTTCCAGCGCAACCCGACAGTAAAATCTCTGGCGTACTGGTTATGTGCCGGATACTGATAGCCCGTTTTGGCTGCAAATTTCTTGCCGCTGCGATCTTTTCTGTCAGCAAAGAGCAAGTCATAACGCAATACTGCTTCCCAACTGGGAGAAAAACGGTAAGTACCCTGCAGATAGAAGCTCTCGCCTGTCAGATGCTGTTCAAACTTTGGGTCACCAAAGTTGCTCATCCGAAAATGTCTTAATGCATATTCGGATGTGATGCTCCAGCGCTCCGCATTATATTGTGCGGATAAAATCACCGGATAAAATTTAACTGATCCCGAGCTGTTTAATATATCTCCCTCGCCACTATCATATCCGGTATTGACCTGTGAGCCACTTACTGCCAGACGAAGCCGGCCACTTGGCTGTTCATAGAGGATACGACCCAGATACGAAGCCCGGGATTTAAGATTGCCGGAGTGTGGTATCTGGCCAAGAAGAGATAATTCTGTAGATCGATCACCCACTTGTGGGTATCCAACACCGAATTGCACTGTGATATTACCCCAATCCGCGCGAGATTCCCCGTATAGCTGTCCTCCATCGGAAGCCAGTGCCAGGTTGCGGGTGCGGTCAAAATAAATCGACTGAGGAAGCAGTATGCTCGGGCGCGTAAATGGCACATCGCGGGTATCGTTATAAAATCCGAACGGGTTTTTCGTCCTGCCCAGACGGATACCGATTTCAGCGGAGGGAGTATTGATAAAGTTATAGTCCATGAAACCAAAGTCAATATGGACGCCACCACTGCTGCCTTCACCGGCCCTGCGATGCAGCAGCTGACCGGATAGCTGCAGTCTGGGTGTAGGACGTAATGAAGCTGTCAGACCGATTTCACGGAAATCAAAACTGCCTGAATTATTACTGTGGCCGAAAAAATTATTCCGGTTTGTCTTGATGTAACCCTGGCTCACGAAACCATTGATCTTAAAAAGATCCTGATTTTTCAGCCCGGGCTGTTCCTCCGCCAGCCCAGTTCCGGAAAGGAACATAAGAGTCAGCGCAGCGCAGCCTGACGAGATTGTAGTGAGAAATCTGCTGTTATTCACTGATATGAACAATCTGAACGCTATCATCAATCTTGCTGTCATCCAAATAACCAATTGCACCAGGAGTGGATGCTATACGTGAACGCATCTCTTCTTCAGTTTGCACAACGAATGGTGCCTGCCCGGTTCCGGAATAGACCATGCGATCCCAGGCTGAGCGTAACTGATAAGGAAAAATATTGAGTTTTTGCTTTGCAAAACGGCTATGCAAAGGTGCATCGTCAGGTAAAACGAAAACGATGATAGGGAGACCATTTTGCCACGTTCTGAGCCGCATGCTGAAGATAGAACGTAACAGATTTCTGGAAAGGGTGTGTGTTTCTGTACCGGGGTGAACAACCGCTTCCACACCGTCACTGGATGACAGTGCGTTGTCCGCAAAAGTCAGCGTTACTAACAGGGTAAAAAGAAGTGCACCCCAAACGCAAAAATCAGAAATTCCCTTCACAGTGTCAAGTGTTATCGCGACTGATAACTACCCCGGTATACCAATATTATTGGTACACGTTAATTTAAGTGTTTTTTTATGTATACAAGCCAGGTTCATGGGCCAGATTTTTCCGTGATCCGTTACAAGCTCCCAAATTAAACGGTGTTCCTGGTACATTCGATCGAGAACATCGAGTAAATAAACATAACATGGGGTGCGAATCCCGTGATAATCAGCAGAAGGGCCAATCGGATTCAGCTGCAAGCCATAAAACCCCAGCAGTCTGTTAAGGGCAGGCTCCATGGACGAAATCAGGTGATAGATATTGTGGCGTGCACACAGCTGTGCAATTCCAACGACAAGTGCCAGCATGGGGTGCGGGAAGCGGCGCCGATCCTGCATCTCACTTCTTACTTCGTCAGATTGAGACAATATGCCGTGCTCATCCTTTCGTTTAAAAAAATCGCTCAGTATGGCAAAGCGGGATATCTCGGCCGTATGCTTCCGGATTGCCGGGTCCAGAGCAAAATCCGGATAAAAACGGGTGTTATGTTCTGTTGGAAATTTATCAGTCAGATCTTTCTGATTGGGCAGAATAAGGCGAGTCGTACCAATGTAAGTTCCTGTTGGTTTATGGCGCAGAAGAATATGAACAGAACGCCTGTCATACTCGTCTTTTTCCAGGCCATCAGGAAATTTTGATCCGCCAAAATCCGGAAAAGTATTGTGGACACATAAAATCCGGTAGCGTAAATCGAAAACTGTTTTAAGCAACTCCGGTGTATCTGCGTTAACAATCTCAAAATACTGGTGAAAAGCTGCTTCGATATCATTCATATTTTTCCTTGAACAGGCTATATCTGGGATGGGTGTCAGACCGAATGGAATAGATTGTATTGTGTAAGTCAGCTTTTGATTCCGGGAATATATGAATAATATGATTTTATATTTATGGCTTTGCCATTCGGTATTTCCCTGTTTCCGGGCAGGCAGGCAAATTACTCAACCTGGAAACAGGGCATACATGTCGTTGAAACAAGACGCTTCTTACTATACTTATGTCGTCATAATATGACAAGCCAATGATGGCTGGTTTTTGAGAATTTACTGAAAAATATATTAGTGAGACAGCTGGTACAAAGAAAAAAACAGGCAAAAAAGTACAGTTTACCGATCGTAAATGAACGTTTTTAGCCTGTTTCTAACGTGGCGGATAATGCAGATCGTTTTTCAGAGCGTCCTTAACCGTCTCCGAGGCAGGGTATAGCGTAAATGAATCACAATTAAGATCTGGCAGGGTGGTGTTGCTTGAACCAGAACTCCAGCATCATCAGCAGCCATACCATCGTACCGTGATAGCTGGCATGTTCATGAAGATGCCGGTCGAGCAGTCTGTCAATAAAATCAGTACGAATAATATTGCGCGATTTAAGGTCGCTTAAACTATCTGCCGAAATCTCTCTCAGAGATTGATGCGTCTGGAGCCAGACACCAAACGGCAGGCCAAATCCCTGTTTTTTCTTGGTAATAATCTCATCCGGCAAAAATCCGCGTAGTGCCTGCTTAAAGAAATAGCGCAGCTGTGTTCCTTTTAGCTTCTGCTCGGGTGGAAGTGCAAGTGAGAAAGCAAGCATTTCATCATTGGCAAACGGGAATGCGACCTCCATACCGGCCAGGCGACAAGCCTGGACAACTTTGGGAAAATCATTATCAGCAAGCGTAAATTTCCAGTCAAAGGCGAGCATGCGATTGATCAAACTATGTGCATGAGATGCTTCCCGATAGGTTTGTTCAATCAGCCGGGAAGGTTGTGCCGTATTAATTTTTGCCAGTAATTCCGCCGAGAATACAGTTTCAGCCCCGTAATGCATCAACAGGTTATAAGTTTCCATACGATGCGGCATGGGGACAGTGGCCTGCGCAACATAGCTCCGCGCCTTGCGCAGTAATTTTGGACCTTTGTCTTCCGGGAGAGACAGAATTAAAGGGGAAAGCAGATAATTTCTGAATGGTGCCGGAATTTTTTCATAAAGCGAAAAAATATACTGTTTTGCATAACGTGTGTTACCACCAAACAGTTCATCTCCACCGTCTCCTCCCAGTAACAGATCCAGCCCGTCATTTTTAGCCATGCGCCCGCAATAGTAAGCCGGGAGAGCTGATGCATTACCGAAAGGCTGGTCAAAGACTGATGCGATCATCGGGATGGTTTCCACCACATCATCCGGTGTGACATAGTATTCGTGGTGATCAGTCGAAAAATGCCGGGCAGCAGTGCGCGCGTAATACATTTCATCGTAGCCGGTCGCTTCAAAACCAATTGAATATGTTTTGGCTGGCTCGCCGGTAATTTCTGTCAGTATTCCTGCAAGTGTGGAGCTGTCCGTCCCGCCGCTCAAAAATGCTCCGGCTTTCTGTCCCTGTATGGCTTCACCAACACTTTTTCTGAGGAGCGAGAGAAATTCCTGCTTAAGTTCAGGAAAAGGACGCTTTACAGTTTCATTAAACTGGAGCTGCGTATGGTGGCCAGTCTCTATGTGCCCGTTATGGCAATACAGATATTCTCCTGGAAGCAGGCGTTTCTGTGCCTGATAAATCGTATCAGGCCCCGGTATCATGTGAAAATAGAGGTAGTTAAACAGCCCTTGCGGGTTGATTTCAGTATTGGCCTCAGGGTGAAGGAGCAGGGCATCGGCGGAGGTGCCAAACAGAATCCCATCCGCCATCGACTGGTAATAAAGCACGTGTGTGCCCAGTGGATCAATGGCCAGAGCAACTTCACCCGTATTACTGTCCACAATGCAGCACACAAATTCACCCGCAAGGTCAGAGAAAGATTGCCTGCCTTTCTGCTGCCACAGGACAGCAAGTGCTGCAGCCATTCCCTGCGCATTAATAGAAGCCTGCAGGGCTGCATTGCGGGATTTTATCCTTCCCCAGATGCCTGTCAGCAGACCATCTTTTTCATGTAAATGTGCGTGACTCACCTTCGCGGCGATGGAAAGCGCAGCGTTACCCCGCACCGCTGTCTGTGCCACGCTGCTATCAAAGCGAGTCAGTGATCGGGCCATGCGATCAATGATTTGCTGATTTTCGATTGCTGAGTGACTTGTTCCCAGCCAACCACCTATTCCGCTCATATCATTTCCTTATTCGATATAAAAACCAGGAAATCTCCATGGTTTCAGTATGATGTTTTCAGGGTATTTGCCGGATTATCTGCTGGAACAGATACCGGCCCGGCGTAATTTTTCAGACCAGAACTTCCAGTGGAGCAGGGTGGCTGAGAAAGGCAACAGGGCTGGCCGTCAGCCCGTAGGCACCAGACTGAAAGACGACGACCCAATCCCCCGGTTCAGCTCTGGATAACGCCATCCGGTCAGCAAGCAGATCCAGTGGCGTACAAAGCGGCCCCACCACTGAAACGGTTTCAGTGTCGTTTATCCCCATTTTATTTCCAATAGCAACCGGATAATTTTTGCGGATAACCTGGCCAAAATTTCCGGAAGCCGCCAAATGGTGATGAAGGCCGCCATTGGTGATAAGAAAAACCTGACCTCTCGAAATTTTCCTTTCCAGAACACGGCACACATAAATCCCGGCTTCTGCGACGATATAACGCCCCAGTTCGATGATGAACCGGATGGTTGAAAACCTGACGGGGATGGCTGCCAGCAGGTGCTGCAGATTGTTTCCTACAGCACCCAGATCCAGTGGATTTTCACCGGGGAAATAAGGAACACCAAAACCACCACCGATATTGATAGTGCGGACAGGAACCGGTGAGACAGCAGCAAGCTGCAAACCCAGTTGCAGTGTTTTTTCATGTGCTTCCTGAATGGCTTCAACCCGCAGATTCTGTGATCCGCTAAAAATATGCAATCCCTCAAAATCAAGTTTAAGCTGAGCAATGCGCTGCAGCACTGCCGGAACACGTTCGGCATCGATACCAAACTGCTTGGAGCCACCCCCCATTTTCATCCCGGAAGATTTCAGCTCGAAATCGGGATTAACCCGTACCGCAACGCTGGCCTGAAAACCGGTTTCTTTTGCCAGTTGTGCAATTGTTTCCAGTTCGTACTCCGATTCCACATTCAGGATAATCCCTGCCGCAATGGCACACGCCAGTTCCTGACGACTTTTTCCCGGCCCGGCAAAACTGATGGCTTCAGGTGCAACCCCCGCATCCAGTGCCACTTTCATTTCACCAGTAGAAGCCACATCAATTCCATCTACCAGTCCAGCCAGGTGCTGTACCACGGCAGGCATGGGATTGGCCTTCATGGCGTAATGCAAATGGATATTTGCCGGTAAATGCTGCCTGAGAGATTGAACACGCGCTGAAATCAGCTGGCGATCATAAGCATAGAAAGGAGTGCTTCCAATCCGCTGTGCCAGGCGTGCAAGTGAAATTCCGCCAATGACAAGGCAGTTATCGTGTATCGGAAACTGTGTTATCGGCGCATGTTCAGGATGATTCACCATCATAATTTCTCTGTCTGAAAAGCTTGCTGAAATTCACTGGCAAGAATCTTGCGATCGATTTTCCCATTCGGGTTGCGAGGCAGACTGGTTTGTCTCAATTCGATCAGGCCGGGTTGCATGAAAGCGGGTAAATGTTGTTTGCAGGCGGATTGCAGTGTATCCCGGTCAAGCGCCAGGCCCGTTCCGGGGGTGGCGACAACAACAATAGCCTGTCCCAGTGTGGGGTGAGGTACCCCGAAAGCAGCAGCTTCAGCCACCATTTCAGTGGCATAAATGACCTCTTCCACTTCGGTGGGGCTGACACGGTAACCGGAAGTTTTGATCATATCGTCACGCCGGCCAATGAAATACAGATAACCTTCGTCATCCATACGTACCGTATCCCCCGACCAGACTGCCAGCTCAGGAATGGTCAAACCGGGCTGACGCGGTGCAAGCGGCCGGAAACAGGCTGCTGTTTTGTCCGCATCATTCCAGTACCCCAGGGAAACAAGCGGGCCGCGGTGTACCAGTTCACCCGGCTCACCCGGTGCGCAGTGAGAACCATCCTCGCGCAGCACCATGACTTCTGCATTGGGAATGGCTTTGCCCATGGAATCCGGGCGTTTGTCTATTTCTTCGGGAGGCAGATAGGTCGAACGAAACGCTTCGGTCAGGCCATACATCAGGAAAATTTGTGTGTTGGGCAATGTATTGCGCAGATGCGCCAGAGTGGAACGGGGCATGGCGCCACCTGAATTGGTGATGTAGCGCAGGCTTTGTGCCTCTTTCCAGTTCAGTTGCGCCAGTTGTGTCCACAAGGGCGGCACCGCAGCCAGCCCCGTTATCTGCTCACGCCTGACAACGGCAAGAATATCGCGCGGCAGCAGGTAATTCATCAAAATGGCAGTAGCACCAACATGGAAAGCAGTATTCAGCTGATTCAATCCATAATCAAAGCTGAGTGGCAGCACTGCCAGTATGCGATCATCCGGCCGGTTGTTCAGATAGCGGGAAACACTGATCGCGCCGGTTACCAGATTGCGGTGGGAAAGCACCACTCCCTTGGGTTTACCGGTGCTGCCCGAGGTATACAGAATCGCGGCCATGTCGCTGTCAATACAGCGTGGCAGCCGGCCGACTTTTGAAGACAGCTGTGTTTGTTCCCACAGAACAACATTTAACCCTTGTGGAACGGTTCCCTGAAAATCATCTGTAACGATTACGGTATGCAGATCATGGCACTGTGGCAATACCGGCTTCAGCAGATTGAATCTTTCAGCAGAAGTAACCAGTATTCTGACGTTGCAATCGTTCAGGATATAGCCAACCTGCTCGGCTCTAAGTAATGGATTAACCGGAACAAACGCCCCTCCCGCAGCAGATGCACCAAACAGTGCAATAACTGTTTCAAGCCGTTTTTCCAGATAAACAGCCAACCGTTCTCCACGTCCCAAACCCAGGGTGTGTAAGGTACTGGCGGCAGATTGCACCGCTTCAGATAATGCAGCATAGGAAAGGTGTCGCTTCTGATCAGTCAGTGCGACTGAATCAGGATTGCGGATGGCTGATTGATAAATCAGTTCATGAAAAAGACTGGGCATTTGTCAGAGTAATATCTGTCAGTAGGTTACGGTATGGATCAGTCATAAACCGACCGGATTCTACAGCCTATTTGAGCCCGTGACGATTCATCAGATCGTAAAGTGTGGGTCGTGTAACGCCAAGTAATTCAGCCGCCCTGGCGATATTACCATTTACCCGTGCCAGCACTTTGATGAGCATTTCCTGCTCGGCCTGATCCCGAACCTCACGCAACGTGGCCGGCTCAAATATTTTTTCTCCTGGCAGTAAACCAAGGTCTTCAGCCGTGATTTGCGACCCTTCCGCCATGATAACCGCACGCTTGATACAGTTTTCAAGTTCACGGATATTGCCCGGCCAGGAATGATTGCTGATGGCATCCAGCGCATCCTGGCTGAAATTGAGTGCCTGGCGCTTTTCTTTTATTCTGAAATGATTTTTGAAATGATGCGCAAGCAACACGGCATCTTCAATACGATCCCGAAGTGCCGGAATCTGGATATTGATCTCACACAGGCGATAGTACAAATCTCCACGGAAAGTACCGGCTTCAATCATTTTTTTCAGATTCTGGTGTGTTGCGCAGACAACCCGTACATCTACCGGAATTTCTTCTCTGCCCCCGACACGTTCGATAACACGCTCCTGCAGGAATCTCAGCAGTTTGGCCTGTAATGCCAGCGGCAAATCACCGATTTCATCCAGGAAAAAAGTACCGCCCTGCGCCAGTTCGATTTTGCCGGGTGTTTGCCTGGCTGCTCCGGTAAAAGCCCCTTTTTCGTAGCCAAACAGTTCTGTTTCCAGCAGGGATTCAGGAATTGCAGCACAGTTGACTGCAATTATTTTATTGCGTTTCCGGCGACTCAGCTGATGGAGTGCATTGGCCAGCACTTCCTTGCCGGTTCCGCTTTCACCCAGTAGCGTGACCGTAACATCGGAAGGTGCAATACGCTTGATTTCCTGACATATTTTCAGCATCCCCGGGTCATTGGTAATCAGCCCGGGAATATCCGTACTCGAAGTGGATTTCAGTAATTCACGATTTTCGCGCTGTAATCTGTGCAGATAGAAAGCCCGGTTTACAATCAGGTTGAGCACATTCGCATCAAGTGGCTTCTGATGAAAATCATACGCACCCATGCTGATTGCTTTCAGTGCATTTTCATGATTCTGGTTGCCCGTCAGTACGATGACCTTGGTATCAGGTGCCAGGGCAAGAATTTGCTGCAAGGTTGCCAACCCTTCCGTTGCGCCATCCGGATCAGGAGGCAGGCCCAGATCCATCGTTACAACTGCAGGTTCATGCTTGCGGATTTGTACCAGTGCACTTTCACGGTCAGAGGCGACCGCCACACTGCAATCATCAAAATTCCAGCGCAGCTGCTTTTGAAGCCCGGGATCATCTTCTATTACCAGCAGTTTTTTCTGTATTTCATTTGCACTCATATCACGATTACCGATTCTGGCATTACTGGTTGAATAACCATAAATATATTGTATTTCAGCATGTTATATCTATTAAAGTAAAATGACGATGGCGATGTAAGATTTATCGACATTCTTTCAGAGATATTAAGGGGATTCCTGAAAATCCGGTGGATAACGCATAAGAAATGAGAATATATCTTTAAATAAGCCTGGACTGGTCTGAAGACAGGCTATGTCTCATCAGTGAAATACCCTGAATCCGGCCGGCTGCAGGAGCAGGGTCTGCTGCGTTAAGCCGGGCATGAACGGCACAGGCTTCCCGGCTACCCAGTCAGCATGTCCGCTCCCGTAATAGGGAGAAAGCAGATGTCCGCTTTGGCCGCCAGGCATTTCAAAATAGCCCTGTTCTTCTTTTCCGGGCGCAACGACAAGGCGTAACGATGCACCGAAACTTGGTGCCTGCACACGTGGCATGTGATGATCTCCGGGTAACGGATCAGCCGGCATATTCAGCCAGGCAGCAATCCATGAAGGCAGAGCGCGACTGAATGGATGTCTGATGTCAGCCGTATTTTTTTCTCCCCAGCTGCGTGCAGTAATTCCGCCAGGCAATGCCTGCATCTGTTCTGTTACCTGGCGTGCGCGAGCTGCAAGCATGCTGTCCCAGTCACGGTCACCTGCAGGCAATAAATGAGGCGGGCGCTGTTCAATCAGCTTCCATACCGCGTGCTCGGCCTGACCCAAACGTGGCATTTCAAATTCGGGATAATCAGATTTTATTTTGGCAGTAAATCCATCGAGGAGATGTTTTATTACTTCAAGACGAAAAATATGCACAATCCGGTAAGCAACTGATTGCGGAGAAGCGTGTCCATCCCAGTCCTGCAGTGCCTGCTGTATTTCATTACGCCATGTGGCAGGTGGTGTTTTTTGCAGTGTTTCATCCAGCAGCTGCTTCCAGCGGGTAAGAAGTAATGCGCGATCATCCAGCTGGATAGCCAGCAGATCCGCAGGTGAAAACCGGTTTTGAGCATACAGCTTATCCCGAATTTGCCGGCTGCGCGCTCCAAGCTCGTATCCGCCATCCCCCAATTTATTTAATAAAACACCGTCAATCATTCTGGAATTACCGTTCCAGAGGCGCATATCCGGCGGGTTGATCACCAGCGGATAATCTTCATCTGCGAGCCGGCCGTTCCAGCCAACGGGCCGGCTTCCCCAATCTGCCGGCAGGCCGGGATCATAGTTTCCCGCACGTAGCGGAATATGGCCGGCAATCGTCCAGGCAATATCACCATTGCTGCTGCCGGCAATGAAATTTTGTGCCGGCATACCGATATGCCGGGCGATATTTACTGCTTCTTCCAGGCTGTCCGCCTGTTCCAGATCGGCCATATTCAGATTGACTGCATCAGCCTGATGAGCCACCCAGGCCAATGCCAGAGGCGTACCATCAAAATCCTTTGCCAGAATCGGGCCCCATTCGGTTTCATGGATTTCAAGAACTTCGTCAGGAGCACCACGCACATACAGCGTTTCGCGCCATATTTTTATGGGCTTCCATTCACCCTGATTCAGGTAACGGGTGGAATCGTCCGAATCAAGGCGAATTCTTACCCAGTCAGCAAAATCACCATAAGAATTGGTAAATCCCCAGGCAATATGGCGATTGGAACCGGCAACCACCACCGGTGTACCTGGCAGACTGACGCCAGTCACATCAATTTTCTGTTCAGGGTGTTGCGGATCCGAATAAATCAATCGGGTGCGAAACCATAAATTGGGTACCTGCAAAGCCAGATGCATATCATTGGCCACCAGTGCACTGCCATCTGTCAAATGCCCGCCCACGGCAAATCCATTACTGCCGACAGCAGGGATTTCTTCAAATTTGCTGTCTGATACAACCTGTCTGCGGATGGCATGCAAGTCAAGATCAGTTGCGGGCGGACAGGGTGGCCACTCAAATTGCTCTCCAAACAGCGGTGCATCCCATTCGCCTCCGGCAGCAGCCAGAAACCGATAGGCGGATTCCGGTAAAGAAGCATGCATCATTGATAAACCCAGCTCACGCTCAATACTGTTCTCCTGCAAAATCATATACATGGTAAGTACAACTAACAGCGTATCTTCGTTTCGCCAGGGCTGTGGTACGGTTTGTGTAAGCAAATAACCCAACTGCCTGACAGAGAGGCTGTCCAGCCCGGCATTAATTCCATCCCGATAAGCTTCAAGCAGATGAAGCTGATTTTCCGGCAGCTTCTGTAACATTGCCTGTGCCCGGGCACGCATACGATGCATACGCGCCTTCCGGTCTGAGGGTAACGCAGCGGTACCGAACAATTCCGCCAGCTCACCGGCAGCTTTACGGCGCATCAGATCCATTTCAAAAAAGCGCTCTTGCGCATGAACAAAGCCCAAGCCGCGAGCCAGATCAAGCCGGTTTTCAGCACTCAGCGTTACGGTACCAAGTTTGTCCCGTTCAATAGTGACCGTTTTCGCCAGTCCCGGAACAGATCGCTCACCTTCATAGACAGGTAAACTGCCTTTAAGAAGCAGCCAGGCAGCCAGCAATGTGGTTATTATAAATAAAAACAGAAAAAACAATATGTTGCGTAATAACTTCATACTTGATCTTTAAAATGGAAACTGTTGGAATTACAACAGCGGGACCTCATCTTCGCTCAGGAAACAGCACCGCCCCCAATTGCACATTGTCATTTCAGAGGCATTATTTTTTTGTCCACAATTCCTGTGGATAAGTTTGTGTACAATCTGGTAACGACTTGCTTAAGATTGTCATTTCAAACGGTATTTTTAAAGCTGCTGAATTTTTGTACATTTATTTTAATGTTTATAAACAGTATCTTATTTTATTTATCAATACCAGAGCCGGTTTGCGGTGCTGTCAATACCATCTGAGGCAGAGGTGTGGATATTTTCGCATGTGTCAAGGAGATTTTTTCATGACATCCAGAAAATCAGGATTTCCGTTTTTTTCAAAAGAACGATCAGGCATGATTTCCCTGGTTATTTCCGGTTTTTACACATGTGACCGGCCATTCTGCGAGTCACAGGGGTAAGTATGAATGATCTTGATTCACTGATCAGGCAGGTGCGCTGCTGTACTTTATGTGCCGAGCATTTGCCATTGGGGCCAAGGCCTGTCTTTCAGCTGCATCCATCAGCTCGTATCCTGATTACCAGCCAGGCGCCAGGCAGGCGAGTGCATGAAACCGGCTTACCGTTCAATGACCCCAGTGGCGACCGACTGCGTGCGTGGCTGAACATGACACGCGAAACTTTCTATGATTCCAGCCGGATTGCTATTTTACCCATGGGTCTGTGTTTTCCGGGAACAGGAAAATCCGGTGATTTACCTCCCCGGCCTGAATGTGCTCCTGCCTGGCGATCAGAACTGTTATCGCATCTGAATCATATCCGGCTGACACTGCTGGTGGGCCAGTATGCACAGGCTTATTATTTTTCCCGGCAAGACAGGAAATCAGCATCATTAACTGAAAATGTCCGCTCCTGGCGGAAATTCTGGCCTGATATCGTGCCACTCCCTCACCCCAGCCCGCGTAATAACCTTTGGTTGAGGCGCAATCCGTGGTTTGAGGAAGAAATCATCCCGGCACTCCAGGAACGTGTGGCGATAATTCTGAATCAGACAGCCGATTCCTGAGTTTCCATGCCGGAATAACGTCCGGTGCCATTCATTTCCGGTCAGAAATGCCTAATCTACCGGCTGATTTGTATCGGATTACAATAAATAATAATTAATGCGTTGAACTTTATATATGAAGTTTTACCTGATTCAAGAAAAGGTAGCAGTGTTCGGATATGCCATTTCGATTATTTGTTTGTATTAGGTTTTCTGCTTTACGGACATGTGACTGTGGAGTAGAGTAAACCACGAGCGTCTGTTCATTAACTCAGAAAGCGGTTTGCGTTTGCAAATCATTAATAACCATAACCTGAAAGGAGTGGTAAAGCATGAGTAATAGAGAAGCTTATATCAAGAAGGCTGAAGTTCAGTTAAAAGAGTGGAGTGCACAAATCGATCTCCTGAAAACAAAAGGAGAAAACCTGACTGCTGATGCCGAAATCGAGTTCAAGAAGAAATTAGATGAGGCAGAAGAAAAACGAGCTGAACTCTCATCCTATCTGGATCAGCTGGCAGATAAAACAGACAGTATCTGGGATGATATAAAGGATGAAGCAGAAGAAAAATGGAATACTGTCAGCAAAACATTTTCTGATTTTGTCGGTAAGTTCAAGTAAACAGACTGAATCTCTCAACTGAAGTGGAGGAGACTATGTTTAGTAGGGCATTAGTTTTCTTTCTCATTGCTGTTCTGGCTGGAATCCCGGGTTTTGCAGGTATTGCAGGAACGCTTGCATGGGCAGTGAAAGTGTTGTCCTTCACAGGCCTGATCCTCACGGTAGTTTTTTATCTGCCGGGCAAAAGGACACTCCCTGTTTGAATCGGTATTCCCGGTGAGAATTCAAGTAATTGACCACGCCATACAAGGACGTTTGTATGTTCTAATTTTAAACAAAGGAGTAGAAAAATGAAAAAAATCTATCTGCTGTCAACTGTTCTTCTTATGTTTCTGTCATCTTCCGTCATCGCAGAGGAAACTTTCACCGAAAAACTGGAAACAAAGACAAATGATGCTAAAAGAGCAGCCAATAAAGCAATCAATCGTACACAAGAAGCAACCTGCACAGACAGTGATGCTGAATGCTTGAAGCAAAAAGCAAAGAACAGGGCAAGTGAAGCTTATGATGCTACTAAAGACAAAGCATCTGAAATCAAAAATAAAGTTGACTGATTGCCTGCCCCCACTAAACAGCGCCGACTGAAATCCAGCAAAGTCCGTTTTCATAAAGGAGAAAGGACTTGAAGAAGCGGTTTACGGAAGAGCAGATCATTGCTGCTCTCAAGCAAGCCGAGGTTGGTACGCCCGTCCCGGAGCTGTGTCGAGAGCACGGCATCAGCTCGGCGACGTTCTATAAATGGCAGGCGAAATATGGCGGTCTGGACGTGTCTTTGATAGCCAGAATGAAGGAACTGGAGGCGGAGAATGCCCGGCTGAAGAAGGTGTACGCCGAGGAGCGTCTCAAGGCCGACATCCTGATGGAGCCGGGTCAGGTGTAGGTCAGGATCTGCATACGCCTAGAGAACATGCGAGAGCTGACAATAAAAAGGTCAGCTGAGAATGGTTAACAAGCTTGAGCTCGCACCAGAAAAACTTGACTTAAACTAACTTAATTAACAACATAATAAATAAAATAATTATTATTAGAGGGGCAATAATAGCTTTCCAATCCGAAGAAGTCGCTTTAGGGCTGTTCCTCATCATTTCCAGCGCTGCAGGAAATAAAATTATTAAGAATATTATTAACGCTAATGCAGAGGTGATTTGCATCCAATCCATGCCCAGACCTCTTTTCCTTCCATTTATTCCACTCTAAAAATAAAGCCTCGATTTGACCGAGGCTTTGAATAGCTAAAGTAGCCGACAATTAATCGTCATTACCCATAATTCCTAGAATTTGCAACAAGCTGATAAAGATATTGAAAATAGTCATATATAGCCCGATTGTTGCTAACACGTAATTAGTTTCACCACCATGAATAATACGACTCGTATCATATAAAATAAAACCGCTCATGGTGAGAATAACTACAGCTGATATCGCTAATGACATTGCAGGTATTTGTAAGAAAATATTTGCCAGAGCAGCAAGTAAAACTAACAAAAAACCTGCCATCAAGAATCCACCCAGAAAACTAAAATCTTTTCGTGTGGCAAGAGCATATATGGATAATCCCATAAATATCGTGCCTGTACCCGCCAGTGACAATGTAATGATATTTCCACCATTAGGCAGAGAAGCATACATGGTTAACATGGGGCCCAATCCAAATCCTAATAAACCTGTAATCAGAAAAACAATTCCGATTCCCGCTACAGATTGAGCAAAACGGGGTAATACAAACATTGCAATCAGCATGCCACTCATCACAGAAATCAAATATGTCATTGGTGGCATGTTTAAGAACATTGAAAGCCCGGCAGTTAGACCGCTGAACAATAGCGTTAAGGATAACAGTATGTAAGTGTTACGCAATACCCTGTTAGTCGCAAAAGCAGATGATGCGTTATGAGCAATTGTGGAATAACTTCGATTCATTTTAATGACCTCCAAACATAAGTATATAAATTACTACTATTTTTGTTATAGTGACTCAGACGTCTTATTTATAGCTCACCTTATAAGTATAACCTCAATAGTATTTAGTTTTTATAAATCAATGATTTCTATTTTGTAAAAATTTATCAAGGAAATCCTGAAGAATACTTCCTGATTTTGGCAAAATACCTGGATGCCACCTACCGAGTATCCCGATGAAGCAGATGACTTTTGTCAACGTCGAAGTCGTCAGCAAGTGCTGGCAAAATGAACCAGAACGCTTTACCACCAATCCATACCATCATAATACGGGGAACTAAGTACTTTAGCGTAATTCCCGATAGATTTTCTCTGCCAACGCCCGGCTGATACCTTCAGTCTGCTGTAATTCCTCGACACTGGCATTTTTCACACCTTTGAGGCCGCCAAAACGGGTAAGCAGGCTCTGGCGACGCCTGGCACCAATGCCGGAAATCTGCTCAAGGGTTGAGATCCTGCGGGTTTTTCCCCGTTTTGCCCGGTGTCCCTGGATGGCAAAACGATGGGCTTCATCACGGATTTGCTGGATAAGATGCAGGGCAGGGTGATCATCCGGCAGATGTAATGCATCGTCCTGCCAGGGAAGAATCAGCTGCTCCAATCCCGGTTTGCGGGCCTCTCCCTTGGCCACCCCCACCAGTGGAATATCGTTGAGCCCCAGCTCTATCATGACTTCGTTGGCTACCCTGATCTGTCCCTTGCCGCCATCAATCAGGATCAGGTCAGGCAATTTTCCTTCTTCCATGGCAATTTTTGCATAGCGCCGCTGCAGCGCATTGCGCATTGCCGCATAGTCATCCCCCGGTGTGATACCGGTGATGTTATAGCGGCGGTACTCACCATTGCGCATGGCAAAACGGTCATACACCACACAGGAGGCAATCGCGGCCTCCCCCATGGTATGGCTGATATCAAAACATTCAATACGCATCAGACCGGGCAGATTCAGCACTTCCTGCAACGCCTGCAATCTGTCTTCCTGGCTTGCCTGCCGGGTCAGCATTTGCTGCAGGGCCAGTTGCGCATTTTCGGCAGCCATATCCAGCCATTTGCGCCGATCTCCAATCGGGCTGGTCGTCAGTACCACTTTATGGCCGGACTGCTCAGACAGCAGTTTCTGCAACAGTGTTACGCGAATTTTGTGACCGAGGATAATCAGCGGAGGTACGCTGCGATTCAGATAATGTTGAGTGACAAAGGCTTCCAGTACTGTGCTGATGTCTTCTTCATGCGCGTTTTGCGGGAAAAAAGTTTTGTCACCCAAATGGCGGCCACTTCGGATCATGACCAGATTGACAGCAACAGCATGGCCATCAGCTCCGGTTGCGCAGGCAATTACGTCTGCATCCAATGCCCTGCCGCTATCGACAAACTGTTTTTCCTGGATTTTACGCAACGCCTGCATCTGGTCACGAAACAGTGCAGCCTGTTCGTAATCCTGTCGATCGGATGCAGCAAACATTTTCTGTTCAATCATTTTCAGTACCTCATCCTGTTTGCCCTGCAGAAACAGAGTGGCACTTCTGACATCCTCCTGATATGTTTCCCGGGCAATTATGCCAACACAGGGCGCACTGCAGCGTTTGATCTGATAAAGCAGGCACGGCCTCGTGCGGTGGTCAAACACCGAATTCTCGCAGGTGCGCAGACGAAACACTTTCTGCAGCAGCTGGATGCTGGATTTGACCACCCCCGCATTCGGAAACGGACCAAAATACTGATGACGGCTATCCAGCGCACCGCGATAAAATGCAAGCCGTGGAAAGGTATGCCCCGTCAGCAGCAGATAGGGGTAAGACTTATCATCCCGGAACAGGATGTTATAGCGTGGCGCAAGGCTCTTGATCAGGTTGTTTTCCAGCAGCAGAGCTTCCGCTTCAGAGCGGGTAACTGTGGTTTCGATCCCCGCAATCTGTGACACCATGAGTTGAATGCGCGGCGACAGACCGGATTTCTGAAAATAGGAAGATACCCTTTTCCGCAGATCAATGGCCTTCCCAACATAAATGACATCACCTGCCGCATTCAGCATGCGATATACGCCCGGCTGGACGGGTAATGTCAGAACAAATGCTTTACCGTCGAAATATACTTCCGGCAAGGAAGGATCACCCCGTTATTTATCGTTACCCAGCAATTTGCCGCCTATAGCCCAGTTTTCGTGTGGCAGCTCATCAAATGCGATGTAAGTGTAGGATTTTGGCTTATGTGCAATGCGTTCCAGTGTATCCGTGATCTCAGCAGCAATCTGTTGCTTCTGTTCGCTGGTCAGTGAACCGGCCAGCCGGATGTTGATGTAGGGCATACTGTTACTCTCCTGAAATTAGCGGGTGGCGGCCATATCCTGACAGATTCTGCTGACAACCTGTTCAAACATGGTTTCTGTCAGGCGCCGGGTCTGGGTATTGTAGCGACTGCAATGGTAGCTGTCATACAGTCTCACCCCTTCAGCCACATGATGAACTGCGCCATGACTGAAGGGAAAATCGCGATTCCTGTACCCTAAAGCCATCAGCACCGCCTGATGGGCGACAGTTCCCAGCACCAGTAATGCCCGTCCGCCATTTTGTGCAAACTGACCCAGTTCGGAAGTCAGAAAAACGTTGCACTGGCGTATTTCTGCCGGCTGAGGCTTATTTGCCGGCGGCAGACATTTCACGGCATTGGTGATGCGGCAGCCGGTCAATCGCAGTGTATCGTCCGCTGCAAGTGATTCGTGATGACTGGCGAACCCGAATTTATGCAATGTCCGGTATAGCAGTATCCCGGCATAATCCCCGGTAAACGGGCGACCCGTCCGGTTGGCGCCATGTAATCCGGGAGCCAGTCCAACGACCAGTAACCCGGCTGAAGTGTCACCGAACGGAGCAACCGGCCGGGCATGATAATCGGGATAATCCGCCTTAACCTTGTCCAGATACTGTGCAAGTCGCGGACAATCGCGGCAGTCCGGCCGAAAAGAGCTTAATACGGTCATGGAATCCTTTTGCTGTAAAATGATATTTTTATGTTGACACGTTACATCGGTACGCTGTCATAGCTGATTCCCTTCCAAACCAGTGGAGCAAGCACTTGCAACATGCCTTCAAATGTTATCACGGCAATAAGCAATGGCTGGTTGTGCTGCTGTCGTGCTGGCTGCTGTACCTGTCCGGTTGTGGCATTGTTATGGCTGCCTCATCTGCCGAAAAGAAAAAAAAACCGGATCCGGTCGAGGTAAAAATCGTTGCCCCCGCAGCCCTCAAAAAACTGCTGGAGAAATATATAACCTTGCCAGCCCAGCCCTTCAAAGATGATATCAGCCAGGCAATCTACGCACGTAAAATCAGGCAGGAATCAGCCGAGCTGCTGGTAACAGAAGGGTACTTCACACCCGGAATTGAGTTTGGCAGGCAAAAAGAAAACAGCCAAGCATATGAGCTGCGTATCAAACCAGGCGCCAGGACGCGTGTGGCCACTATATCGATCGAATTTCGGGGGGAACTGGCGGCAGATGACCCGGAACACCGTGCCCGGACAGCACAGTTGCAGGCAGAATGGCCACTGAAGCCAGGTGACATTTTTCGCAGTGCACGCTGGGAAGATGCCAAATCCGCTTTACTCACCAGTGTGGTGGAGAAGGATTACGCCACAGCGCACATCACTGAAAGTCAGGCAAAAGTGGATCCGGATACTGCCCGGGCAACATTGTCAGTCATTATTGACTCCGGACCGGCCTTCCGTTACGGAGAACTGCAGATCACCGGGCTGGAACGCTATAAATCCGATGTGATACAAAATAGTGTTCCTTTTCGCCCAGGAGATCCGTATCGCCGTGAGCAGTTATTCGCATTTCAGGCAGCACTGCAAAACAGCCAGCTGTTTAACGCTGCGGCTGTTGCCATCAAAACAGATGTGGCCTTACACAGGGCGGCACCAGTCGTTGTTACCCTGACCGAGGCCCAATCCAAACACGTAGGCGCCGGCCTTGGTTACAGCTCCAACAATGGTGCGCGTGGCGAAGTCAATTATCGTGACTACAATTTTCTGGGACGTGCCTGGAACCTGGGCAGCCTGTTGCGGCTGGAGCAAAAACGCCAGACCTTTTCGGCCAGAGTAGATACGCTGCCCGATGCCAATCGCTACCAGTACTCATTGGGAGCGCGCGTTGAAATGACCGACATCAGAAACCTGAAAACCTTCAATCAGCGAGTGGATTTTTCCAGAATACGGACAACTGCCCATTCCATTCTGCAAGCCGGTATCAACTGGCAGCGCGAACAGCAGGAACCTGCCGGCGCGCCGAAAATGACAAATGAAACTCTGGCGCTGGATTTGTGGTATCGCTATCACGATATCAATGACCCGGTGAATGTGCGCAGCGGCTATGTTTCGGAAATACGACTGGGGGGAGGTTCCCGTTATGCGCTATCTGACCAGAATTTTATCCGCAGCTATGCACGGCATCAGCACTGGTTCCCGGTGGGGCAGCGGGATACGCTGTATTTTCGTGCGGAAGCAGGCTATACCCTTGCACCTTCCCGCAAGGGCATTCCACAGGAATATCTGTTCCGCGCCGGGGGAATTCAATCCATCCGGGGTTATGATTTTCTGAGTCTGGGTGTCAGTGAAGGGGACGCTATCGTCGGCGGACGTGTTCTTGCAACCGGTACAGCCGAGTATGTCCACTGGCTGACGAATGACTGGGGAGCAGCTGTATTTACGGATGTCGGTGATGCAGCTGACAGCCTGAAAAAATTTGATCTCGCGCTGGGTTACGGGGTTGGTGCACGCTGGCGCAGCCCCGCCGGTCCGTTTGCACTGGATCTGGCCAGGCGGCACGATACCGGAACATTACGGCTGCATTTCTCCATTGCGGTAGCATTCTGATATGGACAATCAGACAGAAAACGAAAACCGGGAATCGCAATCATCCGTACAGCCTGTACGGCGATTCAGAAAATGGATTGCAGGCGTACTGGCAGGATTAGGATTGGCTATGGCCGGTGGCATGTACTGGCTGATTTTTACCCCGGCCGGCTTGCACTGGCTGCTGGCAACGGCTTCTCAAGCTACCCGTGGCGCTCTGACATTCTCGGATGTGAGTGGCAGTCTGCATCACACCTTCCACGCCGGAACGATTGCTTATAAAAGCGATAATCTGAAGGCCGAGGTTGAAGGTGTCACTTTCCGCTGGCAGCCACAGCGTTTACTGACCGGAAACCTGCATATTGAGGCATTACTGATCCGGTCGGCTGAAATACACAGTACCGCTTCTGAAAAACAGGAACCGGCCACCCTGCCGGAATCGCTGTCGCTTCCCGTCAGTGCGGTTATTGAAAAACTCGGTATCCGATCATTAAAGACATATACATCGGGTAATGACAGGCCGGATATCGCCATTAACGATCTTGCCTTACGGCTGGACAGTGATGGTAAACGTCATTACCTGAAAACCCTGGCGCTGGATCTGGGGTGGGGGAAAATCGCGGGTAACCTGGAAATTGGTGTGCATTCCCCGTTTGAGCTGACATCCCGGCTGGTTTTTTACAACTGGGCAAATGCCACTCATACTGACGCCAGCGGGCCAGGGTATGCTGCAATTCACCTGAACGGCAATCTGCAGCAAATAAAAGCGGCTTTGACCGTAAAAGACGGGAAGCTGGCCGGTAACGGCAGCTTTACGATAAATCCATTTGCAGCACTGCCGCTGCTTAACGCCACCATCGTGCTCAGCGGAATGGATCCTCATATTTTTTCTCCTGATTTTCCCAAAGCTGACCTGAACCTGAACAGTCAGCTGGAGCAGAAGCAGGCCGGACGGCTTACCGGCTTCCTCACTGCCGGCAATGCACTTGCCCGTCCACTGGATAAGGAAGGTATCCCGCTCAAGGATGCCCGTATGCTGCTCGATCTGACCAGCGACAAAATACAGCTAAGTAATATCGCACTGCGTTTATCCGATCAGGAACCCTGGTCAGGCAGCCTGTCAGGTGAAGCCACCTGGCAGATCAGTACAAAAACCGGACAGGCCGATATTCGAGTGCAGCAACTGAACCCCGCCCATCTGAAAAGCAGCCTGCGTCCGGCCAGATTGGCCGGTAATCTGCATTTTGAAGGTGACGGCCAATCCCAGCACGGGCGGATCGGGCTCCACGATGAAGCACTTCATCTGAATATGGATATGGTACTGACACGTGTGGATTCACTCATTTCTGTCGAAAAACTGGATCTGGCGCGAGGTGATTCGAAATTATCCGGGCATGGCACTTTGCAGCTGGATCAGTCGCAACCCTTTACCTTTGAAGGACTGCTCAAGCAATTTGACACTTCCGCTTTTGCTGATATGCCACCTTCCGATCTGAATGCAGAATTCAACCTGACAGGCCAGCTGGTACCGCAACCTGTCGCCAGCATCAGGCTTGCGTTTGAACGTAGCCATTTTGCCAGTCAGCCGGTTGCCGGTCAGGCCGGTTTTGTGCTGCAGCAACCCGGCCATCTGCGCAGTGATACCCGCCTGCGCCTGGGTGACAATCAGCTTGAAGTAAAAGGTGCGCTGGGCAATCCCGGGGATCACCTGGTAATGACCCTGTCAGCTCCCAAACTGACCCAAATCGGTTTTGGACTGCAGGGGGACATCCACTCCCGCATTGAATTCAGTGGTGCCATGGATCATCCTGAAGTGGCATTCGAGATTAATTCAACCCATTTCGGCTATCTCAGCCACCATGAAGAACATCGGCTTGTTCATCTCAATGCCAGGGGAAGTCTGCAAAAAACCGCTCTCCAGCTTGATCTCAAGACAGGAGAATATCGGAAGAACGATCAGCCCTATCTGCAGAAACTGTTGCTCGGACTGACCGGTACACGATCGCAGCATCAATTGATCCTCACGAGCCGGATTGATCCGGCAACCGAAATACAGTTTCAGGCAAGAGGGGGATTAAATATCCGATCAGGCGAGGCATCTCAGCCGCAATGGGATGGTGTAATCGAGAAACTGGCCATGACCGGCGCAGTACCACTCAATCTGGTCACGCAGCCGGATATCCACATCGGCCCGGAAGCAGCTGCACTGGGGCGAACCCGGATAACAGTGGCAGCAGGTGAAATTGATATTCACGATGCCAGCTGGACACCCCGGCAATGGTCTACTCAAGGTAATTTTACCGGAATTGCGCTGCGCTCGGGCGGCCTGTCATCCAAAGAAGTGCCCGAAAATGCAGATCCCCTGAAACTCGGTGGACACTGGCAGTTTTCAATGAATAAACAATTGACCGGACGCCTGCAGGTACAGCGGGAAAAAGGAGATTTTATTCTGCCGACAGAAACGCCATTCGCACTGGGTTTACAAACATTCATGCTCAATCTTCAGGCTGAAAATAATGATCTGAATGGGCAATTAGCGATTCGCGGAAAACAGGTGGGTGAGGCTGCTGTCCGGATCAGTGCACCCCTGCAATCAACTGGATCAGCCTGGGAAATCAGGAAAAATGCACCATTAAAAGGCGATATGCAACTGAATCTGCCTGATCTGGCCTGGGTTGGTAAAGCATTGAATGATAATCTGCGCAGTGAAGGCCGGATAGCTGCACAGGCCAGTCTGGCAGGCACACTTGACCAGCCGCAGTTGCAGGGCAGTGTAACCGGGGACGAATTGGCAATTGCAATGCTGGATCAGGGATTGCAGCTGAAAGATGGAAAGCTGGTACTCGGCTTCAATCAGGACAGGTTACAGCTTGAAACATTCAGCTTTATCGCGCCACTCGAAAAACCTTCAAAAGATCGATTACTTAAAAATCTGAAACTATCCCGGAAGACCGGTCAGATAAATGCATATGGCAGTTTTGATCTCCATGACCGGCAAAGCAGTCTGGCGATTGAACTCGATCACTTGCCTGTTGCTCAGCAGGAAGATCGCTGGATCGTGGTTTCCGGAAACAGTCAGATCCGTTTCAGAGAACAGGCACTGGATATCATCGGAAAAATCGTGACAGATGCTGGATTTATCAGGCAACCGGCAGCCGGCAGACCTGGATTGGCTGATGATGTGATCATCAGCGGAAAAAATGAATCCGGATCTGAATCACCGAAATTAAAGGTGAATCTGGATGCCACCCTGGACCTGGGAGAGCAGTTCTTTTTACGCGCTTCCGGACTGGAAGGACGATTAGCCGGGCAGTTACACCTGTCAAGCAAACCCGAACAGCTGCTAAGCGCCATTGGAACCATCGCTACACGTGACACCCGTTTTGAAGCTTACGGTCAGCGTTTGCAGGTGAGACGCGGAATCGTTAACTTTGACGGACCGCTGGATAATCCGGGGCTCAATATCCTTGCTATCCGTTCGAACCAGCAATCTGATTCAGGTGATGATTCATCTGATGTAATCGATCAGCCCTCCCAGGACAGCAGCATCAATGCACTGGCAGTACGTGGCGGCATTCGCGTGGAAGCCGGTGTGGAAATTACCGGTACGGTAAAGCACCCTAAAATCAAACTGGTATCACAGCCGGAAGTACCGGATTCCGAGAAATTGTCCTGGATTGTACTGGGGCGGCCGGCAGATAAAAGCGGTCTGGATAGTGCTTTGCTGCTGAATGCCGCCAGCAGTATTCTGGGAGGAACGGATGAAGGTGTTCTGGCAAATATTACCCAAGGGCTGGGGGTGGATGATTTTTCAATCCGGCAGCAGGCGGGTGGTTCGCTGACCGATCAGGTAGGTTCTGTTGGAAAACGGCTATCTTCCCGCGCTTACCTGAGTTATGAGCGCGGTTTGACATCCGCTTCGGCCGGGGTTGCCAAACTGACCTACAGCCTGTTCCCGCATATTTCGGTTGTTACCCGGGCGGGGGACGATAGTGCTGTTGACCTGTTCTACAACTTCCAGTTCGACTAGCGCAAATTATCGGACATCTGCAGAACCTGCAGTTTTTCACTCAGCTGGCGTTTTGGCACCATCAGATCAGCCAGCGTGTAACCATCCAATACCGCCATAAATGCAGACAGTGCTTCCGAGATAGCCGTTTTCAGCACACAACTGCAGCAAATAACGCATGTATTCTGGCTGCTGAAACACTCAACAATATCCATGGATGCTTCCGTATGGCGTATCACTTCACCGATATTAATTTTTTCAGGAGAGCGAGCCAGTCGAATCCCGCCATGTTTTCCTCGCATCGTATCCACATACCCCAGCTGACCCAGTTGATGCACGATCTTGACAATATGATTGCGTGAGATACCGTAACAATTTGCAATTTCCGTTATGGTGGACAGTTCTTCTTTTTTCAGACCGAGATAAGTCAGGATACGTAACGCATAATCGCTGTAGTTTGTCAGTCTCATGAGGCTTTACCCATTTGTTGAGTGAGGGATAGCAGTATAGCTTTACTTTTTCACTCCTGCCCGAAAAGTACAGCGAGCAAACACTTTATGCTTACCGCTTCAAATACCATAATGACCGGAAGGCACGGCCCCGGTCCTGTTATCCGGATTTTGAAAAATAACCTTATCCATAGGCAAAAATGATAGCTGTGCAAATTTATGTTGACAGAATAAGCGGGCCAGGGTGAGCTGCCGGCAGCCATTTTAATAACTTATTGGAAACATTGGGATAATACAAATTTCTGTTTTTTAGGGATGTAATTCTTGCTATAATGATATACGTGTTGTGAAGGTGGGCTGGTTAGCCCATTTTTTATTTGTGGTGAGCCTATGTCTTTATTTGAGTTGCTCGAACCAACGTTAGCCGGCTTGGGATATGAACTGGTTGATATTGAACAGTCCGCCCCCGGAAGATTGCTGCGGGTATTTGTAGATAAAAAAGAAGGATCAATAACACTGGATGACTGTGTTGCCATTAGCAATCATTTGAGCCAGCTGCTGGCTGTCGAGCATGTTGACTACAACCGGCTTGAAGTTTCTTCTCCTGGGTTGGACAGGCCATTGAAGAAAAAAACTGATTTTATCCGGTTTGCAGGCGAGCCAGCCCGGATCAGATTGCGGATTCCTTTACAGGGACAAAGAAATTTTACAGGGATGCTGGTTGAAGTGAATGATGATGTCCTGACATTGGATGTCGACGGAAAGTTGTTGCAAATTGAACTGGAAAATCTGGAAAAGGCCCGGCTGATTCCAAAATTGTAATTCTGATAATTCTGACAATAGGTTTAAGGTTGAAAAATAGGGCTGGAGGGATATGAGCCGCGAGATTCTGCTGTTGGTCAATGCTTTGGCGCACGAAAAGAATGTGGATAAAAACATTGTTTTTACTGCTCTTGAAATGGCGCTGGCTTCTGCTGCCAAAAAACACATCAAGGATGATATTGAGGTGCGCGTCACGATTAACCGCGATACCGGCGAGTTTCAGTGTTTTCGCAGGTGGCTGGTTGTAGAGGAAGATCCTGTTGAACATCCTGAGCGACAAATTACACTGAGTGAAGCACAAAAACACAATCTGCAGTCTGCTCTCGGGGAATATGTCGAAGAGCCGATGGAAGGTGTGACTTTCGATCGAATCGGTGCTCAGGCGGCCAAACAGGTTATTTTCCAGAGGATACGGGATGCTGAGCGCGAACAGAATCTGAGTGATTTTCTTGATCGCGGGGAATATCTGGTAAATGGTGTAATTAAACGCATGGATCGTGGAAATGCAGTCATCGAATTTGGCAAAGTTGAAGCGGTACTGCCACGTGATCAGATGATTTCACATGAAAATCTGCGTATGGGAGATCGCGTTCGCGCCTATCTTCTGAGAATCGATCGGTCGGTAAGAGGGCCGCAACTGGTGTTGTCCAGAACATCTCCGGCATTTCTGACCAAGCTGTTCGAGCTTGAAGTTCCTGAAATTGAAGAGGGAATTTTAGAGATCAAGGCAGCGGTAAGGGATCCGGGTTCCAGAGCAAAAATTGCTGTCAAATCAAATGACAGTCGTGTAGATCCGATTGGTACATGTGTGGGAATGCGTGGTTCGAGGGTACAAGCAGTTACCAGTGAACTTGCCGGCGAGCGGGTGGATATTATTCAGTGGTCGGATGATCAGGCGACATTTGTCATCAATGCGTTGGCACCGGCTGTGATCAGCAGTATCGTGGTGGATGAAGACAAACATTGCATGGATATTGTGGTAGATGAAGAAAATCTGGCTCAGGCAATCGGTCGGGGGGGGCAGAATGTCCGACTGGCATCCGAGTTAACGGGCTGGCATCTTAACATCATGACAGAAGATGAATCCCGGGAGAAAACTGAGGAGGAGACAACATCAATTTGTGAGCTATTCATGGAGAAACTCGATGTTGATGAAGATGTCGGGCGTATTCTGGTAGAGGAAGGATTTTCCACGCTGGAGGAGATTGCCTATATTCCGATTGAAGAAATGTTGGAAATACAGGAGTTTGATCACGAAACAGTTGAGGAATTGCGTAATCGTGCCCGTAACGTTCTCCTGACGGATGCGATTGCAACTGAAGAGAAAGTGGGCCACGCATCAGAGGCATTGCTTGCTCTGGAAGGAATGGATATTGATTTGGTGCGCGAGCTGGCTGAAAAGGGAATCACGACTCAGGAAGAGCTGGCTGATCTGGCGGCGGATGATCTGGTCGAATTAACCGGGATAGATTTTGACCGGGCCAGTAAAATTATTATTAAGGCTCGTGAGCCCTGGTTCACATGATTTCCGGTGCTGATCGGATGATTGCGTATATGATTCCGGTTAGGGCACAGAGTAATTATTGTATTTTTAGATTTTTATTGGATTCGAAGTAAGGGTTGCTGATGACTCAAATGACTGTAGAGCAATTTGCGCATGATCTGGGTATGTTGCCCAATTTATTGCTGGAACAGCTTCAGGCCGCTGGTGTTGGTAAACACTCTGCGGCAGATTTTGTAACGGAGCAGGACAAAACCCAGCTTCTCGATTATCTGCGTAAATCGCATGGAAGCAGCGGATCCAGAACCAAGATTACTCTGTCACGCAAGCAGACGACCGAGATAAAACAATCGGATAGTGCAGGCAGACCTCGAACTATTGAGGTTAAAGTCAGGAAAAAACGAGTACTGGCCAGACAGGATGAACCCGAAGTGGTTGAAAAGGCAGCGGGTGAACAGGTTGTTCCTGTAAAAATAATTGAGATATCAGAGTCAACTGTACCAGCCACATCGGTTATTGATGCTGAACAAATGGCTTTACGTGCTGAAGAGGCCAGAAAAAGATCTGAGCTGATTGCACGTCAGGCTGCTGAGATAAAAGAAAAGCAGGAAAAAAGAAAACAACAGGCTACAGCCCAGGCTGGTGCAAAAGAAAAAGCTGAACCACCCGTTCAGGAGGCTGCTCCGGCTGTACCTGTTATACCGGAGGCAGGCACTAAGGTTTCAGTAAAACTGCCTGAAACAGAGGCTAAAGCATCTCCGACGGCTGCAACCGCGCAAGCTGCACCATCAGCCCCGGCCGCCGGAATGAAAGGTACTCTGCAGAAACCTGCTGTCAAAACGGAAGACAAGGGTGAGAAGAAAAAGAAACAAACCCGGCAGCAGGAAGCCTGGAAAGATGAGCCGGGCAAGCGCCGTGAATCCAAAGCACGCGGTGATTCATCCGGCGGGCAGGAATGGCGGATGCGCAAGGATAAACACGGGAAGCACAGATCGGATGAATTGCAATCCCAGTATGCTTTTTCAGCACCTACCGAACCCGTTGTCCATGAAGTACTGATTCCTGAAACTATTTCCGTGGCAGTCCTGGCACAAAAAATGGCCGTCAAGGCAGCTGAAGTTATTAAAGTGCTGATAAAAATGGGCAGCATGGTAACAATCAATCAGATGCTTGACCAGGAAACTGCCATGATTGTTGTCGAAGAGATGGGGCATGTAGCCAAGGTGGCTGCATCAGATAATCCCGAATCTTTCCTGGAAGAGGTTGATGCGGCTTCAGATGAGAACAAAATGGAGCCACGTGCACCTGTAGTTACTGTAATGGGGCACGTTGATCATGGTAAAACCTCTTTGCTTGACTACATACGTCGCACCCGTGTGGCGGGAGGAGAGGCTGGTGGCATTACCCAGCATATTGGGGCTTACCATGTTGAAACTTCCCGTGGAATGATCACATTCCTTGACACCCCGGGACATGAAGCGTTTACCGCGATGCGTGCACGTGGCGCTAAGATCACCGATATTGTAATTCTGGTTGTGGCTGCGGACGATGGTGTCATGCCGCAGACGATTGAAGCTGTTAACCATGCCAAGGCGGCCAGTATCCCTATTGTAGTAGCCGTCAATAAAATGGATAAACCGGAAGCCAATTTTGATCGCATTAAGCAGGAGCTTGTCAGTTATGGTGTTGTTCCTGAAGATTGGGGAGGGGATGCCATGTTCATTGGTGTTTCGGCCAAAACCGGTCTTGGGATTGATGAATTGCTGGAAGCGGTTTTATTACAGGCTGAGGTACTTGAGCTTAAAGCTGTCCGGGATGCCCCTGCCAAAGGTGTTGTGATTGAATCCCGATTGGATAAGGGACGTGGCCCGGTTGCAACAATTCTAGTTCAATCGGGAACCCTGAGGCGAGGTGACGTGGTGCTAACCGGTGCCGTGTTCGGAAAAGTCAGAGCCATGCTGGATGAACGGGGAAAACCGGTTAATGAGGCAGGCACGTCCATTCCTGTGGAAATTCAGGGGTTATCTGAAGTTGCGGGTGCGGGTGAAGTATTTATTGCACTGGATGATGAGCGTAAAGCGCGTGAGATCGCACTTTTCCGTCAGGGTAAATTCCGCGATGTTCGTCTGGATAAACTGCATGTGGCCAAAATGGAAGATGTGTTTGGTCAGCAGGAGGATATCAGCACACTTAATTTGATTATCAAGGCAGATGTACAGGGATCTTGCGAGGCACTGGCGTACGCATTAAAAAAACTTGAGACCGATGAGGTAAAAATCAACATCGTACATAGCGGTGTGGGAGCAATCATCGAATCCGATATTAACCTGGCGCTTGCATCCAAGGCTGTTGTCATAGGGTTCAATTGTCGCGCTGATTTGAGTGCACGGAAGCTGATAACATCAACGGGGGTGGATGTCCGTTACTACAACATCATCTATGAAGCAGTTGATGAGGTTAAAAAAGCATTGTCAGGAATGATGATGCCGGATCGCAAAGAAAAAATCCTGGGTATGGTGGATATTCGTGAAATCTATCGAATATCCAAAATCGGTGTCGTGGCCGGTTGTTATGTACTGGAAGGTTTAATTAGACGGGATGCGCTGGTTAGAGTGCTGCGTGATGGTGTCGTCATTCATAGCGGGAGTCTGGATTCACTGAAACGATTCAAAGATGATGTCAAAGAAGTGAAAGCCGGTTTCGAGTGTGGGCTTTCACTGAAGAATTTTAATGATATCCAGCAAGGTGACCAGATCGAAGTATATGAGATTGTTGAAACTGCCCGTGTGTTGTGATGCCGTACAAACAGTGATGCAGGCAGATTTCAGAGATAAAAAAGGAGGTAATCATGCCCAGGGATTTCTCACGTACTGTCCGGGTGGCTGACCAGATTCAGCGTGAGCTGGCGCTGCTGATCCAGCGCGAAATTAAGGATCCAAGAGTCGGGATGGTGACGTTAACCGGGGTGGAAGTCACACGTGATTACGCTTTTGCAAAAATTTTCTACACCTCCCTGGGTGGAAACGAAAATATCCAGCTTATTGATGAAGGGCTGAAACGTGCCGCTGGTTTTTTACGCAGTCAACTGGCCGGCAAAATCAGGTTAAGAATCATTCCACAGTTGCAATTCGTTTACGATGAATCTGTTGAGCGTGGCATGAAGCTCTCCCGGTTAATTGATGAAGCGGTCGGTAAAGTTTAACCCAATAGAACCGGATATCCAGGTTCTGTTACCTTAATTTTCTGGTTCAATTTACTGTAAGGTCTGCTCTGTTTAAACCTGCTTCTATCAGCGGAGTCCTGCTGCTTAACAAACCTTCCGGTATCACATCCAATCGCGCCCTCCAGATCAGCAAGCGTTTGTTATCTGCAGCCAAGGCAGGGCATACCGGAACGCTGGACCCGATGGCGCAGGGGTTGCTGCCAATTTGTTTTGGTGAAGCTACCAAATTTTCTTCAGCGCTATTAAGCGCGGAGAAAACTTACATTGCCTCCCTCAAACTGGGCTACATCAGTAATACTGGTGATGCTGAGGGCCAAATCACGCAGGTGGCTGATTCTGATACTAAGCTGACTGATTCCAGGCAGGTAACAGAAATTCTGAAAACATTTCTTGGTCGATCCAGCCAGATTCCACCCATGTTCAGCGCGCTAAAGCAACATGGTAAACCGCTTTACCGATATGCTCGCGAAGGGGTAACAGTTGAACGCAAAGCCAGAGAAATCGTTATTTATACATTGACTCTTAATGTTTTATCAGGCAGTGACATGACGATTACTGTTCGTTGCAGCTCAGGAACCTATGTCCGAACATTGGCTGAGGATATCGGCAAAGCACTTGGTTACGGTGGCGCTTACCTTACTGCGCTATCCCGCACTGCGATTGGTCATTTTGATCTATCTCAATCCTGTAATCTGGATCAGCTTGAATCAGAAGTCTCTGTGCATCGTCAAAAATTTTTATATCCGGCAGACAGTCTTTTGCAAGATCTGCCTTCAATCATATTTGAAGATGATGAAGTGCTGCGTTTGCAGCAAGGCCAAAAAATCAGGAAGGATGTATCCCGATATGAGTTGCCGGTTAACACGAGATTAAAGCTGTACAATCGTCAGAGTACTTTTCTTGGTTTGGGTGAGCTGGCTGAATCCGGGATTATTGTCCCAAGAAGAATGGTTTCACCATGTATGACCGGAGTACCCATGACAGTCAATCAGGCGAGTTAAGTGTCATCCTGTACAACTTTTATGCGCGAGTGAACTGCGGTGATACTAATAAGGTGGCAATGCGTTATAATTTCCTGCTTTTATACCCGCGGATTGGTTACTAACCAGGATGCTGACGACCAAAAATCTTGAGTGTATACGGGGAGAGCACAGGCTCTTCAGTAATATTTCTTTTTCTGTTAACCCTGGCGAACTGATGTTCGTAGGTGGCCCTAACGGAAGTGGCAAAACCAGTTTACTCCGATTGCTGTGCGGGTTGTCATTACCGGACAGTGGTGAAATCTGCTGGAATGGAACAGATATCCGGGAGCTGTGTGGAGATTACCGTAATGTAATGACGTACCTTGGACACTTGGGTGGTATCAAGGATGATCTCACGGCGATTGAAAATCTGCGGATATCCAGCGCACTGGCAGGTTGCGGAATAGATGAAGATCAGGCAGCAGATGCACTGGGGCAGATGGGACTGGCCGGGCGTGAAATGTTGCCGGCCAAGGTATTATCACAGGGACAGCGCAGAAGAGTGGCACTCGCCCGATTACTGGTGACTCAAACCAAATTATGGATTTTGGATGAACCGCTGACTGCTCTGGATATTGCTGCAGTTGATCTGATTAAAGGAATACTGGAGCATAACCTTTCGACAGGAGGGATGGTCATTATGACAACTCACCAGGAAATTGCCATGACCGCTGCAACTGTTCACCATTTGACCCTGTCCTGATTAGATATGATCTGGTGGATAATTAAACGGGATTTGTTACTGGCAATGCGTCGCCGATCTGATATGCTGACAACACTGTTTTTTTTCATTATCGTTGTCAGTCTTTTTCCTCTGGGGGTCGGGCCGGAAGCTAATATGCTGAGAATGATGGCTTCCGGTGTGGTCTGGGTGGCAGCCTTACTGGCTTCGATGCTGTCACTTGGCCGCATGTTTTCCAGTGATTATGCGGATGGAACTCTGGAGCAGATGCTGCTTTCTCCGGTTTCCTTATCCGCACTGGTGATGGGAAAAACCATATCGCATTGGCTGGTGACAGGGATTCCACTGGTACTGATGGCTCCAATACTGGGTATACAGTATGATTTATCAGTAGAGGCTCTGGTTGTACTGACACTGTCGTTGCTGCTGGGAACGCCAGTGTTGAGCCTGATTGGAGCAATCGGCGCAGCACTAACCCTGGGATTAAGAGGAGGGGGAGTACTGGTGTCAATACTGGTTCTGCCTCTCTACATTCCCGTACTGATCTTTGGAACAGGTGCTGTTGAAGCCAGTACAGCTGGCATGGGGTTTGGAGCACATTTTTCGATATTGGGCGCTGTCTTACTGGTTTCCATCGTCTTCTCACCCTGGGCAACCGCCGCATCCCTTCGGATTTCCATGGGATAACAGAAAAGATCATAACCGCAAAAAATGAGCGATATTTGATATTTATCAGGTAAGAGTAAATTGTCTTATTTACCAAATTAATTTAGAGAGAATATCAGGGCATGACTATCAACTGGTTTAAATACGCTTCTCCCGCAAGTTTTTATTTTTTAGCGGGACGGATGATTCCTTATTTCTCCGTCGCAACAATCATTTTTTTAATAGCAGGTTTATATATAGCTTTTTTTTCCGCCCCAACGGATTTTCAGCAGGGGGAGGCTTACCGGATTATTTTTATCCATGTTCCAGCTGCCTGGATGTCAATGTTTCTGTATGTGATCATGGCATTCTGGGCGGGAGTGGGATTGGCTTTCAATACCCGGCTTTCCTCTATGGTGGCAAGCGCCATAGCACCGACTGGAGCAATGTTTGCCTTTCTTGCTTTGTGGACAGGCGCCTGGTGGGGTAAACCAATGTGGGGAACATGGTGGGTCTGGGATGCCCGTCTAACTTCAGAGTTGATCCTGTTTTTTCTGTATATCGGTTTTATGTCACTGCAGGCAGCTATTGATGACCCAAGACGCGCAGATAAAGCCGGGGCAGTTATTGCTCTGGTCGGTGTGGTTAATGTCCCGATTATTTATTTCTCGGTTCAGTGGTGGAACACCCTGCATCAGGGGGCTTCAGTCAGCCTGGTTCAATCTCCAAAAATGGCAACCGCAATGTTGTCTGGCATGCTGATTATGTCACTGGCTGCATGGATGTATGCAATTGTGATGGTTCTGATTCGATCCCGTCTCATTATTTTGGAGCGTGAACGCCATACAGCATGGGTATCGGAATTGAAGGAAGGAGTATTGGAATGAAGTGGGAAAGTGTATCTGATTTCTTCGCCATGGGTGGTTATGGCCTGTATGTGTGGGGATCCTATCTGGTTGCAATGTTCTGCATAATTGGTGAAATTATACTGATTCGTATTCGTAAACGAACTTTATACAAGCATCTGGGTCTGAGAAAAAGATCAATTCTGCGAGGAGAAAAATGAAACCACGTCATAAAAAAATGACCATTATTGCATTGAGCGTCGGTGCTTTGGCTGTTGCCGTAGTTCTGGTACTAAATGCATTTCAGAGTAATCTGGTTTTTTTCTTCAGCCCCAGTCAGGTGGCTGCGAAAGAAGCTCCTGTTGGTAAAAGTTTCAGAATAGGTGGTCTGGTGGAAGAGGGCTCCCTCAAGCGGGAGGGGGATGGGACAATGCTGAAATTTGCCATTACAGATACAGCAGAAGTAATTCGGGTAGCTTATACAGGAATTCTTCCCGATCTGTTCAAAGAAGGGAAAGGTGTAGTAGCTCAGGGAAAAATGGCAGATGATGGTATTTTTTATGCGGATGAGGTACTGGCCAAGCATGATGAAAATTACATGCCTCCCGAAGCTGCCAGTGCTTTGGAACAGGCAGCCAAGGCACAGAAAACCACACTGACGCAGTAATTCATTTTTAATAAGGAAAATTTCTAACCATGATTCCAGAACTTGGTAATTTTGCCCTCATACTTGGAATGCTGCTGGCCCTGGTTCAGGGAACACTACCTATCATAGGCGCAGCACGGGGTATACCTTCGTGGATTGCTCTGGCGCGACCGGTTACACAAGGACAGTTTGTATTTATTGCTATAGCCTTTGGGTGCCTCGCTTATTCTTTTGTCAATAATGATTTTTCAGTATTGAACGTGGCATCCCATTCAAATTCAGATCTTCCTCTGCATTTTCGCTTTGCCGCAACTTGGGGGTCTCATGAAGGATCACTATTGCTGTGGGTAACTATGCTTGCCGGCTGGTCTGTCGCCGTGAGTGTATTCAGTCGCCAACTGCCGGACGATATGGTGGCGCGAGTTCTGGGCGTCCTGGGGCTGGTCAGTGCGGGTTTTCTGATGTTCCTTCTGTTTACCTCCAATCCATTTGACAGACTGTTACCTGCAGCAGTTGAAGGAAATGACCTTAATCCATTGTTGCAGGATCCCGGTATGGTCATGCACCCCCCCATGCTTTATATGGGATATGTAGGTTTTTCAGTTGCGTTTGCATTTGCGATTGCCGCATTACTTAACGGGCAACTGGATGCGGCCTGGGCCAGATGGTCACGTCCGTGGACTATCGTTGCCTGGATTTTCCTGACTATTGGCATCATGGGCGGCAGCTGGTGGGCATATTATGAGTTGGGGTGGGGGGGCTGGTGGTTCTGGGATCCGGTTGAAAATGCATCATTCATGCCTTGGCTGGTGGGCACAGCACTTGTGCATTCGCTGGCTGTTACTGAAAAGCGGGGGAGCTTCAAAAGCTGGACCGTTTTATTGGCAATCACTGCCTTTTCCTTGAGTTTGCTGGGAACCTTCCTGGTTCGTTCAGGTGTTTTAACTTCTGTACATGCTTTTGCAACTGATCCGGCACGTGGAATATTTATCCTGGTTTATCTCTCACTGGTTGTAGGGAGTTCACTGATACTGTTTGCCTGGAGAGCTTCCAAAGTAGGTCTTGGTGGTAACTTTGAAATCATTTCGCGCGAGACTACTTTACTTGCCAATAATGTGTTGTTACTGGTGGCTGCTGGCAGTGTACTGCTGGGCACACTTTATCCTCTTCTGGTTGATGCGCTGGATCTTGGAAAAATTTCTGTAGGGCCTCCTTATTTTGAAGCAGTTTTTGTGCCTCTGATGGCACCTGCTGTTTTCCTGATCGGGTTAGGGCCGGTTGCTCGCTGGAAGAAAGCAAGTTTACCTTCTCTGATAGTACTGTTGAGATGGGCATTCGTGGTGAGCCTGGTAGCAGCTGCAATCACGCCATTCATCATGGGTGAATGGAAGCCCATGGTCAGTTTTGGATTACTTTTGGCTTTCTGGGTTATAGCCAGTGTTTTTGTCAGCATCCGACATCGGCTGCAGAACAGTGGTGAAGGCGGGCTATTCGCCAGGCTGATAAAGCAGCCAAGAGGTTACTATGGCATGCACTGTGCTCATTTGGGTGTGGCGGTATTTATCATTGGCGTCACCCTGGTTAACGGATATGAGACCGAGAAAGATGTGCGTATGGAAGTTGGCAGCACGGTGGCGCTCAAAGAGTATTCTTTCCAGTTTAATGGCATTAAATCTGTTACCGGTCCTAATTACAACGCTTCCCAAGGGCAGGTAGCGGTATTGAAAGATGGAAAGAAGATAAATGAGCTGCTGCCTGAAAAGAGAACTTATACAGCATCAGGTATGCCGATGACCGAGGCGGCAGTGGACATGGGTTTGCTGCGTGATTTGTATGTGGCTTTGGGCGAACCGTTAGAAAATGGTGCCTGGATAGTTCGTATTTATCACAAACCCTTTGTTAACTGGATATGGTTAGGCTGTATGTTAATGGCTCTGGGTGGAATGTTATCTGTTAGCGATCGGCGTTACCGTATTGCAATTGGCAAGAAATCCGGAAATAAAGTAACAACAGTACCTGCAGCGCCTATGTCTGAAACTATCCCGGCAGGAGGTATGGTTACCAATTCAGCATCCCTCTCGGAGGAAGGTGCTAAAGCATGACACGCTTTCTGCTGCCCCTTGCGGTATTTGTAGTACTGGTTATATTTTTAGGAGTTGGTCTGACTCTAAATCCGCGTCAGGTCCCTTCTCCGCTGATAGATAAACCTGCACCGGCTTTCCATCTGCCCCAACTTTTTGATACAAGTAAAACACTTTCATCCAAGGAAAATCTGGGAAAGGTGTGGATGCTGAATGTTTGGGCATCCTGGTGTGTTGCCTGTCGTGATGAACACCCTGTTCTGGTTGAACTTTCGAAATTGGGTATCGTCCCCATTTATGGTCTGAACTATAAGGATCAGCGAGATACTGCCATGCAATGGCTTAAACAATTTGGTAATCCTTATGAAATCAGTATTGTTGATGCAGATGGAAAAGTTGGTATTGATTATGGTGTTTACGGGGTACCGGAAACTTATGTCATCGATAAACAGGGCATTATCAGATATAAACACATCGGCCCGGTAACGATCGAATCGCTAAAAAACAAAATTCTTCCTTTAATCAAAGAATTGAAGGGATGAGTTAACTATGGTGATGCAATTGACACATATGACGATGCGCTCGTTAAGACGTTGTTTAGTGGTACTGGCTTTATCTCTGATATCTTTGCCGGGTTATGCAAATGAAGCTGTACCCGTTGCTGAAGATCCTGTACTTGAAAAGCGATTGGTAAATCTGGCCGAGAATCTTCGCTGCCTCGTTTGCCAGAATGAATCATTGGCGGCATCGCGTGCAGATTTTGCCAATGATATGCGGCGTGAAATTAGAGAACAGATGCGGATGAATAAAAGTGATGAAGAAATCGTGGCATTTCTGGTTGAGCGTTACGGTGACTTTATTCTTTTCAACCCTCCTTTGAAATCCACAACCTGGCTGCTATGGTTTGGTCCATTTACTCTGTTTTTTGTTGGCGGGACCGTGCTCATACTTTATCTGCGCCGCCGGCGGGCGCAGATAAATGAAAAAGAGCTGCCTTTGACAGAAAGCCAGCGTCTGCAAGCTGAATCTCTTATTAAAGACATGGACAAGGATCAAAGTATATGACCGCATTCTGGGCTACAGCCACTATTTTCATCATGGTGGCACTATTATTTGTAATACCTGTACTGTTGAGAAATAAAAAAAATAAATCACAGGAACAGGTTGAGCGCCAGGCTGCAAATATTGCTATCTATCGCGACCAGATTGCAGAGCTGGATCGGGATTTACGCGATGACACTTTGTCTAAGGAGCAATACGAATCCAGTAAACAGGAATTACAAAAACGGATGTTGCAGGACGTATCGGAAAATACAGATGCAGCTTCTGTTATTCCCAATAGTCAGCATGGTGTTGTTGCGAGCATTATTGTCGCTTTGACCATTCCGCTTGCTGCTATCTATCTCTATATGGTTATCGGTGATACACGAGGGCTGCTACCCCAGTCACAATTGGCCAATGCTGCACAGTTTGAGCAGAATGGTGATGAGGGAGGGACACCATCCGGGCATAGCGAGATTAACTCAATGGTTGACAGTCTCGCAGCACGCCTTAAGGAAAATCCGGAAGATGTAGAAGGCTGGGTAATGTTAGGGCGCTCGTATGCAATTATGGAACGTTTTGCAGATGCGAGTGCTGTTTATGACAAGCTGATTCAGCTGGTACCGGATAATCCCCAGTTTTTGAGTGATTATGCGGATATGCAGGCCATGGTAAATAATGGCAGCTTGCTGGGCAAACCGGCTGAAATGATTAAAAAGGCACTCGATATTGATCCGAATTACCCTAAGGCACTGGCTTTGGCGGGAACGCTTGAATTTGAACAAAACAATTTTACCCAGGCAATATCCTACTGGGAGCGTTTACTGGGTGCCATACCCCCGGATTCAAAGCTGTATAAGTCAGTGAGCGATAGTATTGTGCAGGCCAGAGATCTGGCTGTGAAAACTACAGGCGGATCTGCTCCGGTGCAATTAGCACAAAATGCAAACGTCGGAACAGATGTTGAAGTGAAATCTTCCTCAGTAGAAAATCAGAAAGGGATTGGTAACGTACCCGGTATTTCAGGCTCAGTTACACTGGACCCCTCTCTGGCGAATAAATTCTCTCCGGATGATACGCTTTTCATTTTTGCGAGAGCCAGCCAGGGACCCAAAATGCCACTGGCTATTTTGAGGCTAAACGCTAAAGATCTTCCTGCTTCATTTAAACTTGACGATAACATGGCAATGACCCCAGCAATGAAACTTTCCAGTTTTCCTGAAGTGGTGGTGGGAGCAAGAATCAGCAAAACCGGGCAGGCTGTTCCTTCCAGTGGAGATTTGGAGGGCTTTAGCAAGCCGGTAAAAATTGGTGACGGGGAAGTGTCAATTACTATCGATCATGTTGTACCCTGATTCAGACTATTGATATAACTTATATTTTTATATGTCTAGCGACCTGATTCCAGATTTTGAGCTGGCCTCCACGAGTAACAAGCTCTTTCGTCTGTCAGACATCAAGAGTAGGTACCTTGTAATTTTCTTTTATCCCAAAGACGATACGCCGGGCTGTACCAATGAAAGTCAGCAGTTCAGGGATTTATACCCGGAATTCGTACAAATGGATTGTGAGGTGGTTGGAATTTCTCGCGACAACCTGAAATCACACGAAAAATTCAGAGAAAAATATGATTTGCCTTACGATTTGCTGAGTGACAATGGTGAAACAGTCTGCGAGCTGTTTGGCGTTATAAAGATGAAGAATATGTACGGTAAACAGGTCCGTGGGATAGAGCGCAGTACATTTGTACTGGATCGGGAAGGTAAACTGTATAACGCTTGGAGAGGGGTTAAAGTTCCAGGGCATGCTGAAGAAGTTTTAACGTTTATCAAATCAATTTCTGCTGTATAAACAATATGTTATACCACCTACTTCTATCTGCCTGTCTGCTGCTCCACCAGCCTGTTCAGGCAAATAATTACTGTACAAGATTTCCGTTACCCGGTTGAAACAGAGAAAAGGGCGATCAGATAAATTGCTCGCCCAATCTTAACCTGGCAATTGTTGTTCGGCAGTAACTGGTATTCAGCCAACAAAAAAATTACGCATCATACCCATGTCTTCATGTTCCAGATTGTGGCAGTGGTAAAGAAACAAGCCCGTATAATCCCCAAAGGGTTTAATGATTTCAATTTCCTCACCTGGCATAACCAGTACGGTATCTTTCCAGCCATTGTTGATAAATCCGTCTTTAACAGTCGCATAAACACTGTCTGCATAGCCCGGTTTACGTGACAGGATCTGGAACTGCTGTCCATGAAGATGGATCGGGTGCGGTTGAGCCATCATCATGCCCATCATGCCTCCCCCCCGGCCACCTCGCATACCGCCGCCCATTCCACCTCCCATAGCCGAGTTAGCGTTGGATATCCGGATTTTTTGCATGGTATTTACCGGTATTTTCTCTTGCTCCATATAATCCAGCATTTCAAAGGTTCTGCCATTGAGATTGAATGTCATGCGATGCATACCAATATTGATTGGCACAACTTTGTCAGGATTTGAGATCGCTCTCTCACTCAGACGATGAATGGGAACGAGTGTATCCGGCAATTTAGGCGAGTCGCTAACCTGTTCAGTAATCATGAACCTGACAATAGTATCCCGGTTACCTTGACCCTCTCCCATTCCACGCCCTCTACCGCCACCCATACCCATAGAAGATATCTGATAAGGCAGTGTCTGCAAAGCCAGCTCAGCGCCAGGTTTATATCCGCTAAAATCAATCCAGAGCTCTACCCGTTCTGCCGGAGCAAGCATGATGTAGGGAAAAATTTCCGGCCTTGCCAGCAATCCGCCATCAGTACCGATGGCTGTAACTGGAGAGCCATCACTCCAGCCCAGTTTATATATCCTGGCATTGGAGCCATTCAGGATGCGGAGACGATAAGCGCGTGTTTTGACAGGAATAGTGTAATTATGCTGACCATTTACCAGAATCGTATCTCCCAGAAAACCCTGCATACGCTGATGCATGGTCAGCGCATAGTAAAACTGGTTATCCGGGGTAAAACTGCGATCCTGAATGATCAGGGGAACGTCAAACTCACCACCAGGCAAATCCAGTTTGCGCTCTACCTCATCTGTGATGGTAATAAGTCCGGCAAGCCCCTGATATACCTGTCTGGCTGTTAATTCATGTGTATGCGAGTGATACCAGTTGGTTCCTGCGGGGTTTTTTACCTCAAATTCATATACATATTGTTCACCTTCAAGAATGGCGTACATCGGATGCCCATCCATGATTTGCGGTACATGCATGCCATGCCAGTGTGTTACACAGGGCTGCGGTAGCTGATTGTAAAAAAACAGCCGAACTTTCTGGCCTTGTTCAAAATTGAGGATAGGGCCCAGGTAACCGGGAAGTTCCTTTAGGGTACCTGCTGGCCCTTTCAGCAATTTACCGGTGTATTTGAAAACCCGGGTACTCGCTCCAGGCAAAATCGGAATTGCAGTGGTCTGTGCAGTCAAGGCTATTTCGACATCAGGCTTGAATGCACTGTCGGGAATCCGGTTGAGATTCCGGCTTTCCGGAAATACCACACCGGGCAGGGTGGTGGTAAACGTTCCCAATGCGGCATATTGCAAAAATCTGCGACGATGATGATTGATGGTTGACATGGTAATTAACCTTCTGCGTTAACGGGAATATAAACAAGTATCAGCTTACATAAATGATACGCAAGTGTGGAATAAAACCTGCACGATTTCAAAAAGTGAAAAATAAATATGTGTAAAATTTACCGGATTTCTGTTGCCCGGATGTTTTGGGGAAAGCAGTGAGATAATTGTTGTACCTTGAGATTTATCATTATTTATAGGGTGTGTTTAGAAATGTACAAAGCTGATCCTGAAATTCATGCTTTCAATCGAGAGAGGATTGTTAATACATTGAAAATGGCGGTCATATGTTTGGGTTTCCTGGCCGGAAATAACCTGGCATTAGCGGATGAGAGGGTAACTTCCGCTGAAGCGCAGGTAGACTGGTCCAACGTACCGTTCGTCACTCCTCCCCCGCGCGCCGGGATTTTTGTCAAACCACCAGCAGGCCCGGGTTATTTTTCTTTACTGGATTTGATCAATGGTAACAGCCGTGAAAAACCGCAAACAGATCCTTTCCCACCTTCCGCCCTGACAACAACGCCAGCTTACGATTTTGATTTCCGTTACCTTGAGCAACCGGGCCACGAAAAAGATTTTTTTGATCCGGTCAAACGTATCCACCTGGGTAATGACTGGTTGTTGTCTTTTGGCGGCAGTTTCTGGTATCGCTATATGCATGAAACAGATAGCCGTTTGAATGCTGCCGGAATCAATAATAACTACCATTTATTGCGCACACGGCTGAATGCTGATCTCTGGTATCAGGATCGGTTCCGGTTATTCGCCGAGATGCTGGATGCCCGTGCTTTTGGGCTGGATTTACCGAGTCTGGCAATCGACCGAAACCGTACCGATATGCTTAACCTGTTTGCCGATGTCAAGTTGGGTCAGTTTTTGAATGGCCCGGCTTATCTGCGGGTAGGGCGCCAGGAACTCGCTTACGGGTCACAACGCCTGATATCGACGCTGGATTGGGCAAATACCCGCCGGACGTTTCAGGGAGTAAAAACTTTCTGGCAGAACCCGACGTTTAATCTGGACGCATTCTGGGTACGACCAATGACGACTGAACCCAATAATTTCGATAACTGGGACAAGGATCGTAACTTTGTCGGCTTATGGGGGACTTATAAAGCTGTTCCGGGCCAGGTGTTCGACCTGTATTACCTGAGCCTGATCGACAACAGAGTCATTTCCCCAGCCAATATTAACCAGGGTAATGTGCTGCAGGGAGATTCGATTCTGCACACCATCGGCACGCGCTGGGCGGGTGACTATGAACGTATCCTCTATGAACTGGAAGGTATGTATCAGTTCGGGAGACGTTCTCATCTTGATATTTCAGCTTTTTCGATTGCTTCCGGAGTGGGTTATCAGTTACCGCTGCCGATGAACCCTCAGTTCTGGTTACGCTATGATTTTGCCTCGGGGGATCGCAATCACCGTGACGGACATAGCAATACATTCAACCAGCTTTTCCCGTTCGGGCACTATTATTTTGGCTATATGGATCAGGTGGGGCGGCAAAACATTCATGATTTTAATGCACAATTCACTTTGCATCCTCAGCCGTGGGTCACATTCCTGGGGCAGTATCACCGTTTCTACCTGGCGAATAAACGTGATTATCTGTATAACGCGGCCGGAGTGGGAATAATGCGCGATATCACCGGCCAGTCAGGCAGCCATGTAGGGGATGAAATCGATTTTCTGCTTAATTTCCATGTTGCACGGCATCACGATGTGCTGTTGGGATATTCAAAACTTTTTACCGGCGAGTTCATCAAAAGTATGCGTCCCGGTGCTTCACCTGATTTATTCTATGCGCAGTATAATTTCCGGTTCTGATCAGCAGACTGGTGTAGCTTTTTTCACAACTTTATAAAGGGAAAAATAAATGTTAAAAACAGTATTTGCTGCAATGCTGACAGTTTCACTCGCAAGCGTTAACCTGTCTGCCGCCTATGCAGAAGAAGCACCTAAAGTTGAGACAATGCCTGCGGATGAGGGAATTGTCGTTTCCTCAATTGATGCGGCAGGCTATACTTATATGGAACTTGCCAATGGTGACAAGAAAATCTGGATAGCAGCACCAACGACCAAAGTCAGCAATGGTGAACACATTCGCTTCGTGGAAAACATGAGGATGCATAATTTCACCAGTAAAACCCTGAATCGGACATTTAACGAGCTGATTTTTGTGACTTCTACACAAACTGCGGTAGCAAAATAAAATTATTCCCTGTCGAGGAGAAGGAAATCAGGCTCGCTGTTGCCTGGCAGATTTTCTACCTGGTTTTTTGCTGATTGTTTGTGGCAGTTCTTTGATCTCGGCAGGATCTACCATACCGATAAAGAGTTTATTTCTAAGGTTTTTTATTTCGTCACGATACCGGGTAGCCAGTTCGAATTCCATATTCCTGGCTGCTTCCAGCATATTTTTTTCCAGACGCTGAATTTCTTTTGCCAGCTGCATCTCATTCATGGCGGCATAGCGTGCCTGAACCTGCGCAATTTTCTGGTGTTCTGCTGCATTTTCACTATCATAAACACCATCAATCAGATCCTTGATGCGCTTACTGATACCGCGCGGTGTAATGTTGTTCTGCTGATTAAACAACTTCTGTCTGGTGCGTCGCCGCTCGGTTTCATCAATGGCGCGCCGCATAGAACCGGTGATCCGGTCGGCGTAGAGGATGGCTGTACCATTAACATGCCGGGCAGCACGCCCCATGGTCTGAATCAGCGATCGTTCCGACCGCAGAAAACCTTCTTTATCAGCGTCCAGTATGCCAACCAGTGAAACTTCCGGAATATCCAGTCCTTCCCGCAGCAGGTTGATGCCCACCAGAACGTCGAATTTGCCCAAGCGTAAATCCCGAATGATTTCAACCCGTTCAACGGTATCAATATCGGAATGCAGATAACGTACCCGGATACCATGATCAGAAAAATAATCAGTCAGATCTTCAGACATGCGTTTGGTTAGCGTGGTGACCAGCACCCGTTCTCCCTGAGCAGCCCGAACAGAAACTTCCGACATCAAATCGTCCACCTGGGTAGCAATCGGACGAATGATGATAACCGGATCCACCAGGCCGGTTGGCCTTGCAACCTGTTCTGCAATCTGGCCACTGTGCTGAATTTCGTATTCTGCCGGAGTAGCTGAAACAAAAATGGTTTGCGGCATCAGCTTCTCGAATTCCTCGAATCGGAGTGGCCGGTTATCCAGTGCGGAGGGCAGACGAAAGCCGTAAGCCACCAGGTTTTCTTTTCTTGAACGATCACCTTTATACATTCCGCCGATCTGAGGGACAGTAACGTGGCTTTCATCAATAACCATGAGTGCGTTGTCCGGCAGATAGTCAATAAGTGTAGGCGGAGGATCTCCAGGCTGCCGCCCTGACAGGTGGCGTGAATAATTTTCAATCCCCTTGCAAAAACCCAGCTCATTGAGCATTTCCAGATCAAAGCGTGTGCGTTGCTCCAGACGCTGGGCTTCCACCAGTTTGTGATTTTCATAAAAACAGCTCAATCGCTCGGCAAGCTCGGTCTTGATGGTTTCTATGGCCCGCAGGGTGGTGCTGCGCGGGGTAACATAATGACTGGAGGGGTAGACCGTATAGCGTGATACTTTTTGCCGGGTATGTCCGGTAAGCGGATCAAACAATGTCATGCTTTCCACTTCGTCATCGAACAGGGAAATACGCAACGCAATCTCGGAATTCTCTGCCGGAAAAACATCCAGCACATCCCCGCGGACACGAAAAGTACCGCGCGCAAACTCAAATTCATTCCGCTGGTACTGCATGCCCGTGAGACGCTGGACGATATCTCGCTGCGAGATTTTTTCGTGCTCACGCACGTGCAGGATCATGCCGTGATAATCAACCGGATCCCCGATACCGTAGATACAGGAGACCGTTGCAACAATAATTGCATCGTCCCGTTCCAGCAGAGATTTTGTGGCAGACAGGCGCATCTGCTCGATATGCTCATTGATACTGGAATCTTTTTCGATAAACAGATCACGGGAGGGGACATAAGCTTCCGGCTGATAGTAATCATAGTAGGAAACAAAATATTCCACCGCATTTTCCGGGAAAAATTCCCGCATTTCGGCATAGAGCTGCGCAGCCAGTGTTTTATTGGGGGCCATAATGATGGCAGGACGCCCCAGCTGTGCAATCACATTGGCGATAGTGAAGGTTTTGCCGGATCCGGTTACGCCAAGCAGCGTCTGGAAGGATAAACCGGATTCCATCCCTTCCACCAGCTTGCTAATGGCTTCCGGTTGATCGCCTGCTGGCTGAAATGCCTGATTGAGCTTGTAAGGACTGCCCGGAAAAGTAATAATCACGGATTTGTAAGTCACCTTCAAAATTTAACGTTTTTGATTCTAACATGTGCAAATCACATCCATCAGGAGCTGTATCGTGAAACTCTCACAACGCGTTCAGGCGATTAAACCTTCTCCCACGCTGGCTGTCACTGCTAAGGCAGCCAAACTCAAGGCGGAAGGGAAAAATATTATTGGTCTGGGAGCTGGTGAGCCGGATTTCGACACACCGCTGCATATCAAGGATGCGGCAATTACGGCGATCCGCAATGGATTTACGAAATATACGGCAGTGGGTGGAACAGCATCTCTGAAACAGGCGATCATCTCAAAATTCAAACGGGAGAATTCACTGGAATTTGTACCAGGAGAAATTCTGGTTTCCAGTGGGGGGAAACAAAGCTTTTTTAACCTGGCGCTGGCGACAATTGATCCGGGTGATGAAGTTGTGATTCCTGCCCCTTACTGGGTCTCTTATCCTGATATTGTGCTGATTGCCGGTGGAAAGCCGGTTTTCATCAATACCGGAATTGGAGAGAAATTCAAAATTTTACCAGATCAGCTGGAAAAAGCGATTACACCCAGAACCCGCATGTTTGTCCTTAACAGTCCGGGCAATCCTTCCGGCAGTGTATACAGCCTGGAAGAACTGCAGGCCCTGGGTGCGGTATTGCGTAAATATCCTGATATTCTGATTGCCACGGATGATATGTATGAGCATATTCTTCTGGCTGGAGATAAATTTGTTAACGTTCTGAACGCGTGCCCGGATCTGAAAGAGCGTACTGTTGTACTCAACGGCGTATCCAAGGCTTATGCCATGACGGGATGGCGTATCGGCTATTGTGGCGGGCCGGCGGCAATCATTACTGCAATGGAAAATATCCAGTCACAAAGCACCTCCAATCCAAACTCGATTGCCCAGGTTGCGGCTGAAACTGCATTAAATGGAGATCAATCCTGCATGATCCCGATGATTACTGCCTTTCAAGAACGTAACCAGTTTCTGACAAATGCATTGAATTCCATTACAGGAATTCGCTGTCTGTTATCTGAGGGTGCTTTCTATGCTTTTGTGGATGTGAGGCAGGTTATCAGCCGCTTACATTCACAAAAAATACTGCAGGATGGCAGTGACCTTGCTTTCTGCAACTACATACTGGAAAAGGCGGAAGTGGCTGTTGTTCCGGGCTCAGCCTTTGGTTGTGAAGGTTACATGCGGCTATCGTTTGCAACTTCGATGGACAACCTGCGGGAAGCCATGAAACGTATTACCGGTTTACTGGGTTAATCGTTTCCCCTGTGAAATGTACTCAAAACAACCCGGCTTTGACTTCCTGCCACATGCAGCAGGAAGTCATATACAGCAAAGCATACCGGCTGTTGTAAACTGTCATAAAAAAACGACACACCTTCGTATTTCTGCTCGTATCCAGCTCTCTCCCGTGTGCTGTTTTTACAGCGGGTTATTCTTCCTGATCAGATACAGCACGTCTGCTCTTCCGGATCAGACCCTGTTCTTCTGCCTTGCGTAGCGCTTCATACCTGCAGTGGACTTCAAGAAGCGCCATAATTCTCTGAAACTGAGTCCGAACAGTAGCGGGTGTCCGATCCAGATATTGTGCGAGGACTTTTGTGTTGGTTGTTCTTTTCTCCCGGCTCGCCTCGAGTAAGCTGTAATGTGATGGAGGTAAGCGTTTTAGCTGTTTGAGATCCATATACATTTCTCCAGTTTGATTGAAGTTCAACTGAAATACTATTCAGGATTATTATTCAATCAGTTACAGGTACTGCTTTGAGGGTAACCCTATTATTTACAGTTTAGCCCATCTCAGCACTATTCGTTAGTTATAAAGCAATAAATATGCCATAAATTTATATATTTGATTTTTAATGTTTATTATCTGCCGGATTAGCTATGTTCAGAAGGATTGTAAAATTTTCCGGCAAATATACTACTGCATTACCATGGGTAAAGTGCTGAGTTTTTGGGGGCTATTTTGAGATAGCTATATAAAAAATCGGAATAAAAATACCTGTGTGAATAACCTTTTTCCTCCAATACCAGCTGTTCCTGCTGCCTCCTCTGCTCTGATCCATTTTGCAATTCCTGACTCTGTATGCAATTGCAGTATTGTCCTGACGGGCACAACCTTCTTACTATGCTTAACGCAGCAAGTGCTGTGGCCAATAGGCGACATTTAACTTGTTGGGGTTGCAATACAGATTACGTAATCTGTGTTTTATAAATTTTATGAAAAAGGAAAATACCATGGATCAATTTTCTAAAAAAATTCTGGTTGCCAGTATCGTTCTGGCATTTGGTGCAGCAGGTAATGTTTGGGCAGCCGGAAGTGACAGCCCGGCTCCTGTTACCAAAAGCGTAACAGATGGAAAAGATGTCACAAACGCCGGAAAAGGTGCCAGTAACTCGGCAGCCAATGGTGGAAGTACTTCAAGCACAGCTGACAGTAGCAACAGCGGTAATACCGACAGCAGCAACAGCGGTAATACACAAACCGATAACAGCAACAGCAGCAAAACTGTTACCAAAACTGACAACACCAACAACAGCGATAATCGTGTTGATAATACCAACAACACCAAGACCATTACCAGGACAGACAGCAGCACAAACGACAGCAACAACAGCAAAACCAAAACTGTTACAAATACTGACAGCAGCAATAACAGCACCAATGACAGCAATAACAGAACTAAAACTGTAACTGCTGACAGCAACAACACTGACAGCAGCAACAACAGTGACAACAGCAGCAAAACCAAAACTGTTACGAAAGACAGCTATAACGACAGTAGCGATAACAGCCAAAGAACCAAGACTGTAACCCGCGACAGCAACAACGATAACAGCAGTGCTAATGCTGATGGTAAAGGCAACGCATCTGCTAACAACAGCGGTACAGCAAGTGTAACTGACAGCAGTGGTAGCGGTAACACCAAAACTGTTACAAAGGACAGCAACAACGACAACAGCAGCGCAAGCGCACATGGTAAAGGCAATGCTTCTGCTAACGGTGGCAGCACAGCAACAGCTGACAACAGTGATAACAGTGATAACAGCAAAGCCGGTGCCAAAGATAGAGGTGCAGCTGCAAATGGCGGCGGCTCAGCAAGCGTGACCGATAGCAGCGATAACAGCAGAACCAGCGCTAAAGGTGATGGCAGTGCTGCAGCTAACGGCGGTAATGCAACAAGCACCTATTCTGTTAACAATGCGTCACTGAGCGGTGTGGTAACCGGTCAGGCTGCTGATGGTGTGCCTGTCAGTGATGCAGTTGGTCTCGTAGGCGGTACTCTGAGCAACAACATTGATAATTCAATCAATGGTGCCGGCCTGAACCAGGTTGCTCAAAATCTGGGATCAAGCTCCCTGATCCAGCAACAGGTTTCCTTCCAGGGTAACGTAAACGTTAACCGCCCATAAAACTGAACAGCTAACAGGGTAGAGGTGTAACTTCAGGCTGGCAGGCAACAGTAACGTTGTCTGCCAGTTTTTTTTCCAGGATAGGAAAAAAATATGAGTAACAAGTGGAGACGATTATGAAAACCTGTACCAGAAAAGGTTTTGTTGTACTTGCGATATGGATGACCGTCAGTATGACCTGCGGGGCATCGGGAGTAAGGTCACTTGCACAGGAAGATCATTATCTTCCTCAGGCTGAAAGAGCATCACTGGAGGAGCTTGATAATGCAACAGGACGTGAAGGAGTTGATGTAACCACTCTAAATAATATGAACGTCCGCGCACTGCTTGCCGGCAACAGGGCCACAAACAATGCAAGCGGTTTTAATTCCATTGATAACGGTTCTTTTGTTGGGGCAAGTGGTATGTTTTCGGTAATACAGAACTCGGGAAACAATGTTCTTATTCAGGATTCGACAATTATCAATGTAACGATACTGCCCTGATTTGAAGTGTGCTTACAGGAAATAAAATTTCAGGTTATCCGCAAAACCGCGAGCTATGCCGTTGTCTGTTCTGGAAATAAGCATGAGATTTTTATTTAGATTATTCGTTATTTTGCAAATTTTCTGGGTAATCCGGGGAGGAGAAGCATTTGCCATGGATATGATTGGTGTAGCGGGCGGAGCCAATTTCAATATTCAGGGAAAAAGCTTTGCAGAACGGCGATTCAATACGGTTTACAGGCAACAGTTTGATTTCAGCTGCGGATCGGCTGCGTTGGCAAGCCTGCTTACTTTTCATTATGACGATACAGTTAATGAGCAGTCTGTTTTCATAGACATGTACCAGAATGGTGATCAGGAAAAGATCAAACGGGAAGGCTTTTCCATGCTGGATATGAAACTGTATCTTGAACGCAGAGGATATCGTTCGGATGGATTCAAGATTAATCTGGATCAGCTTTGGGCTACCGGGAACCCTGCCATTACCATTATTAACCTTAATGGCTACATGCATTTCGTCATTATTAAGGGGGTGGATGAAGAAAAAGTTCTACTGGGGGACCCGGCAATGGGTGTCAAGTCCATGGATCGTACCGAATTTGAAAAAATATGGGGTAATCGCATCTTGTTTCTGATCCATAGCGATACTGATCCTGCAGTAAGCTATCAGAAAATACATGCAGAGTGGGCTGGAAGACTGGCGCCATTGGGCGAAGCGGTAGATCGAACAAGTTTGGGTGTCTTCAATGTACTGCGCCCGGGCCCCTGGGATTTTCGATAATTTGTGTAATACGAGAGAAAAATGAAAACTACTGATTTCTTTCCGGCTGTTAGGCGCATGCAATTGCGCCTGATGTTATTGGCACTGTTCTGTTTTATGAAACAGGTGCACGCTGGAGATATTAACGCCGACTCCGCAACACAAAGTGTTTTTCATCAGGAATGGGAACGGGCGTCAGATGAAGAACTCGCTTCTCTCAGGGGAGGATTTATTCTTCCCAATGGGATACAGGTTGATATGAGTCTGGAAAAATTTATTCATTTGAATGATGTGCTGGTGCATTCGTCTTCCGTTCACGTTCCGGGAGAAGGTGTGCTTCTGCAAGCCGGAGGAATGAACTCCGTGTCCGGTTCTGTTGCTGTGCCACAGCTCAGCACCTTTATCCAGAATACACTGGATAGTCAGCACATTGACGCACTGACGAAAATCAACATAGATATCAGCAATGTAAAAGGAGCAACGGCAAGTCTAGGTAATCACCGAATGATTACCGATTATCTGGCTCCTGCACTGTCGCGGTAATCCAGCCTGATGCTGCCCGATATAAAAAATATATGTGAGGAAGACAGCCAGATGTCAAATATGACTTATAAATTATTTGCCGGTTGCCTCACAATATTTCTTGCTGTGTATTCTCAGGCAGGAAGGTCTTCGGATGAAATACTTGAGCAATATAAATCTCTTTTTTCGCAGCAGCAGAAGGAATTTGAGAAACAGCGGCAAATTATTATCGAGCAGGGAAAAGAGATCGAAAAACTGAAATCCCGTCTGGATTCCCTGACACAGCAGCCAGCCGGCCAGCAGTCCACCAGCAACAGGGCTGATAAAGGAGCAGAGCAACCGGATTCAGCAAAATTACCCCATTCAAAAGCAGTCGCAGCGCAGCCTGTTGACAAAAGAGATGATCATCAGGCGCAGGCACGTGCCGAATCCGGTAATCTTCCAAGTGGCCCGGTAGGGCAGGCGCCACCTAAGCAGAATGAAAAACCAAGACCACCTGAAATGCCCAGGTTGAGTGATTCGGTAGGAGGAGTGCTGACGCGTAAAGGCAAAATAGTGATTGAACCTTCGCTGGAATATGCTTTTACGGGAGGGAGTCGGGTTTTTCTGGATGCATTTACCTTTCTTCCGGCTATTGCCATTGGTCTGATCGATATTCGCCAGATCAAGCAGCATAGCCTCATGGCGAGTATTGGTGCCCGTTACGGTCTGACAGACCGTTTGGAAATCGAAGCGAGAGTTCCCTACCGGGCCCGATTTGATGAACAACGCTCAAGACCGGTCAGTATTGGCGCAGCAATTGATGAAACATTTAATGCTTCCGGTAATGGTCTGGGAGATATTGAATTTGCCGCTCGCTACCAGCTGAATTCAGGTGCGGGAGGATGGCCTATTCTGGTGGGCAACCTGCAAGCTACAGCGCCTACAGGTAAAGGCCCGTTTGATATTAAATATGCCAGGGCTCAGGGGGTTCCGGGTGCGGTATTTCCTACCGAGGTTCCTACCGGATCAGGTTTTTTCAGTTTTGAGCCAAGTGTGACTGCACTGTATGCAACTGATCCGGCAGTGTTTTTTGCAAACCTGGCCTATAACTACAATATGGGCTCCAAACAAAAAGCAATTGACGGGTCAGGTGACAGGTATAAAGTTGATCCCGGCTATGGTCTTGGTTTAACTGTTGGTATGGGGTTTGGGATAAATGAACGTTCTTCATTCAACATCGCGTACTCTCACCGCCATATCTTTAATACCAGGATCAATAACCAGACGTTGAAAGGCAGCCAGCTTGATATAGGCCAGTTGCTGATCGGCTACGCCTTCAAGTATTCACCACAGACCACCCTGAACTTCTCCTTTGCAATAGGCACAACCGAAGATGCACAGGATGTGAGGCTCAGCTTCAGGGTACCTATGGTCTTTTAGATGTCCCGGGGCGCCGGATCAGGTCAGTTAATACAATCAATCTTACTTTGCATCATTTCAGCCCCAGGCTCTCCAGTACTTTTTCGTGATTCCATTTTCCGTGAAACAGGCGGCCTTTATGATCAGGCGTACGGTCACTCGTCCAGGTAATATACTGTCCATCCGGGGTAAATACCGGTAATCCATCGAATCCTTCCTCATCAGTTACCCGCACCGGCTCTTTTGTACCGTTGATATCAACGATATAAAGCTCAAAATTACGATGCCCTTCAACATTGGTTGCAAAAATAATGTACTGATTTGACGGGTGATAAAAAGGTGCCCAGGACATTCTGTTAAGCCGGGTGACTTGTTTCTGATCTGACCCGTCAATATTCATGGTAAATATTTCTGCTTCCTGCCCGTTTTCTGAAAAGCGGCGCCAGACAATCCGCTTCCCGTCCGGACTGAAGAATGGCCCTCCGTCATAGCTGCTGGTGTGTGTCAGTCTTTTAATATTGGAACCATCTGCATCCATGATATAAATATCGATCATGGAAGAAGGGTTGTTGTTGAAAAGAATAGTTTCTGCTTCAGACAAGGGTTCATTGTACGCCCGGCGATTGGAAGCAAAAGCAATCAGTTTTCCGTCAGGCGACCAGGAGGCTTCTGCATCATAGCCCTTAGTATGGGTCAAATTCCTGATATGCCCACCGTTGAAATCCGCTTCGTAGATATCGTAGAACTCATCGTAATCCCAGGCGTATGCCCGGCGCTGGCCGGATTTTCTCTGTTCAATTTCAGCCACCATTTTGGCCTTAACCTCAGGGTCATCATGGGTTGAAGAAAACAGTACTTTTTCCTGGCTGGGGTGTATCCATGAACAGGTCGTTTTGCCAACACCGGGCGAGATCTGTTGTACATTCCCATTTGTCAGGTTTTTCAGATAAATCTGATAAAAAGGATTCTCACCGGTAACTTCGGCCTGATAAACCAGCCATTTGCCGTCAGCACGATAATAACCTTCACCTGACCGGACTTCCTGATCCGAAATCTGCCTTGCATCGGTAATGAAACCGGCAGCATCTGCCTGTGTCACAGCAAAAAAACAGGCAATGATCAGTAAACTGCGGGCAAATAAGTACGGAAGGTCAGAAAAATTGATCGATTGTGTAAAATTTTTCATTTAGTTCATAATTCCTGTTGGTAAATAAAAATCATTTAAACATAGCTTCCGGAAAAAAGTAAGCTGATCCACCTGTCGGAAGAGTAGCTGATTGGCTTCAACTGCTGTCAGACAAGTAAACAATTACTCCAATTCAGGCGGAATCGGATCAATCACCCTTATCCACCACCCAATCCAATATGACAAAATCCGCCAGATTGCTTTCTTCATGCTGCCTTATTGCTGCCAGCCTCTTCTGCAGCATCAATGTATCTGCCGGCAACCAGATTTTTCATCATCAGATGGAGGTAATGCTTTCACCGGACAGTTCAGAAATCCGGGTGAAAGATCAGATCCGGATACCGGCAAACAGAGTGGACCAGACAGCAGCCACTCGCCTGGAATTCAGTCTGCATGCCGCTCTGACCGTTATTGCAGATGAAGATACTGAAGTTATTGTTCAGACGGCAGGTAATACCGATGTACATGCCGGCCCCGTACCCCTGAAACGATACAGAGTCACACTTCCCGCAGGAAAAGATACTTTTTCCCTTGGCTTCAGCGGGCATATTCACCATGCAGTGCGCGATCCCAGCCTGGAATACGCACGCAGTTTCAGCTATTCACCCGGACTGATTACCGAAGAAGGGGTATTCCTTGCCAGCTCCACTGCCTGGTATCCGCAATTTGACGGAGATATGGTGTCATTTCATCTGGATGTTCAGCTGCCTGCCGGCTGGGATGTCGTCAGTCAGGGCAAACGGGTTGCCGAGCAAACTACAAAAACTGTCCGGCACGTTATCTGGGAAGAAATAAATCCACAGGACGATATTTACCTTGTCGCCGGACGCTACCAGCGTTATCAGCAATCTATCGGGGCGGTGGAAGCCTATGTTTACCTGCGCAGCCCCGATCAGGCGCTGGCACAAAAATATCTGGATACCACAGGGCAATATATTGCCCTGTATAACAGGCTGATCGGTCCTTACCCTTATCCAAAATTTGCACTGGTCGAGAATTTCTGGGAAACCGGTTACGGCATGCCTTCTTTCACGCTGCTGGGGCCAAAAGTCATCCGTTTTCCGTTCATTCTGCACACCTCCTACCCGCACGAGATTCTGCACAACTACTGGGGCAACGGAGTATTCGTTGATTACAGCAAAGGAAACTGGTCAGAAGGGTTGACGGCTTATCTTGCCGATCATCTCACCAGTGAGCAGAGCGGCAAAGGGGAAGAATACCGTCGTGATGTGCTGCAGAAATATACTGATTTTGTGAATCAAGAAAAGGATTTCCCGATTATCCGTTTTACCTCACGCCACAGTCCCAGTTCAGAAGCAATCGGTTATGGCAAAACTATGATGCTGTTTCATATGTTGCGGCAGGAATTGGGAGACAGGGATTTTATTAACGTGTTGCGCAGCTTTTATAAACAATATCTATTCAAACAGGCGACTTTTGAAGATTTGCAGAATATTTTCAATACACAAACCGGTAAGGATTTTTCTTCATTTTTTCAGCAATGGGTGTATCAGAGTGGTGCGCCGGATCTGTTGCTTGAAAGTGCACAAGCTGAGCCTAATACAGCATCCGGGGAGAAAAGTTATCGGCTAAAAGCGATCATCAAACAAACGCAATCGGGGATGCCTTATCAGCTGAATGTGCCGGTTGCCGTACATCTGGAAGGGGAGACAACTGCCTGGCAGACGCGGATTAATATTGATCAATCGGTAAACCTCATCGAACTGGATCTGCCGGCACGTCCGGTACGGATTGATGTTGATCCGCAATTTGATGTATTCCGGCGTCTGGACAGTCGTGAAATTCCCGCTGCCCTGTCACAGGGATTTGGTGCAGAAAACCCGTTGCTGATCCTGCCGGCCAGTGCCGGCAGGGAATTACTGCAGGCATATCAGCAGCTTGCCGCTACCTGGCAGAAAACCCAGTCCGGTTCACTGGAAATTATTCAAGATGATGAGCTGGAAACATTGCCTGCAGATCGCACTGTCTGGATCCTGGGTTGGCAAAACAGATTCAGTCATCACATGATTACTGCTCTGTCGGAGCATCATGTGACCGGTAAAACAGGAGAATTGCAGCTGAATGGGCAAACTTACCAGCAGGAAAAACATGCTGTGGTGCTGTCAGTGCGACAACCGGCCAACCCCGACCTGACATTGCTGTGGGTGGCAGCAGATCAACCTGAAGCGATTGCGGAACTGGCCGGAAAACTGCCGCATTACCGCAAATACAGTTATCTGGCATTTGAAAGCGGGGGAGAGGGCGGGGAATTAAACAACATCAGTAAGGGCCAGTGGCCGGTAACCCGCTCACCCCTGACGCGACTGATCACACAGAAGGGTGATGCTTCGCTTACCTCCGGCCATACCGGCACGCTGGCGCCACGCCATGCACTGGCAGAGTTACCGCCACTGTTTTCAGAAAACCGCATGCTGGAAGATATTACATTTCTGGCTGGTGAAACGCTTAAAGGACGCGAGCTTGGCAGTCCGGAACTGGATAAGGCAGCAGACTATATTGCACAGCAATTTCAGCAGGCAGGGTTGCAACCCGGTGGCGATGGAAAGGGTAAGGAGGGCTATTTTCAGGATTGGCATCAGGAAGTGGGGGCACCAAAAGGCAAAATCCCGCTGCGGAATGTTATTGGCATCCTGCCTGGTATCAATCCGCAACTGACCGGACAAAGCCTGATTATCGGCGCACATTACGACCATCTCGGTTTGGGCTGGCCGGATGTGCGTGCAGCCAATCGCGGCAAGATTCATTATGGTGCGGATGATAACGCCAGTGGTATTGCCGTTATGCTTGAACTGGCGCGACAGATTGCAACCAAATGGCAACCGCAACGCACCATTATTTTTATTGCCTTTACCGGAGAAGAAGCTGGTTTACTGGGTGCTACCCATTACCTGAGCAATCTGACCGGTTACCCGGCGGACAAGATCATTGCCATGCTGAACCTGGATACCGTTGGTCGATTGGGAAACAATCCTGTTACTGTGTTTGGTACAGGAACAGCAAGCGAGCTGGTGCATATATTCCGCGGCGCTGGTTTTGTTACCGGTATTCCCGTTAACGCGATAACCCATGATTTTGGCTCCGGTGATCAGACTGCTTTTATCAAAACCGGGATACCGGCAGTCCAGTTCTTTGGCAGCACACACAAGGACTATCACACGCCGGGTGACACCATCGATAAAATCGATACGGCCGGGCTGGTCAAAGTGGCAGCCATTCTCAAGGAAGGTGCAGAATATCTGGCCAATCGTCCTGAACTGCTAACGGTTGCGCCGGGTAACGGTCATCGGTCAGCCGGCACAGTACAGGCACCCGATCGGATAAAAGCCAAACGCAAAGTCATTATTGGTACCGTACCGGATTTTTCCTGGCAGGGGGAGGGGGTACGTGTGGATGGTGTGCTTCCTGATTCACCGGCACAGCAAGCACAATTACAGCCGGGCGACATACTGACCCGGCTGGCGGGACAGCCCATCACTGATTTGAGATCATACGCCGATATTCTTCGTCAACTGAAGGCAGACAGGGAAGTCGAACTGCAGTTTCAGCGGGGAAAAGAGCACACAGCAATAAAAATTGTACCGGTTGAGCGTTAACAGACTGACAGTAAAACCAGATCAATCATCAACCTTGACTTCATTTACCGGTATTTCCCCGGCAAGGAACTGTTTTACATTATCAAAGGTTGTCAGTGCGATCTGGCCGAGTGCTTCCTGTGTAAAAAACCCCTGATGTGCAGTGATCAGTACGTTCGGAAAAGTCATAAGCCGTGCAATGGTATCGTCGAGAATAATCTGATCGGAGAGATTCCGAAAAAACAGATCTTCTTCCTGCTCATAAACATCTATCCCCAGATAGCCGATTTTGCCTGATTTCAATCCGGCAATGACGGCCCTGGTATCTACCAGTCCACCTCGTCCGGTATTAATCAGCATAACGCCCGTTTTCATTTGAGCAATGGTTTCATTATTGATGAGATAGCGCGTTTTTTCATTAAGCGGGCAATGCAGCGAGAGAATATCGCATTGTGGCAAAAGCGTATTGACGGCAACATACGAGACGCTCATTTTCTCCATCTCCGGTTTCTTTACCGGATCATAAGCAAGAATATTGCAACCCAGACCATGCATAATCCGGCAAAAAACTTCACCAATATGACCGGTACCAATTACACCTACCGTTTTTTTATAGAGATCAAATCCAAGCAGCCCGTTTAACGAAAAATTCTGTTCGCGGATTCGGTTATATGCCTTGTGCGTTTTGCGATTCAGCGCCATGATCATTGCCAGTGCATGCTCCGCCACGGCATGCGGAGAATAGGCGGGGACGCGTACCACTCTGATGTTGCAGATTTGAGCTGCCTTAAGATCCACATTATTGAAACCGGCGCAACGCAATGCGATGAGCGGTATATTCAGCCGGGCAAGCTGGCGGATAACTGCTTCATTAAGGCAGTCGTTGACAAAAACACATACGGCATCACTTCCATCGGCTAGAAATACAGTGCGTTCAGTCAGCTTTTCTTCCAGAAAAACAAATTCAAAACACGTATCTGCACAATATTTTGTAAATGATTCGCGGTCATACGGTTGTGTACTGAAGAAAGTAATTTTCATTGGCTGTTTCCCGGCAAGGGTACCTGCATAAAGGAAAGAAACATATGAATTGTAATGGAGCCATTTAATTGACAACGGGAAAAACGATGCGCTGGGATATTTTCTGTCATGTAGTTGATAACTACGGCGATATCGGTGTCTGTTGGCGTCTGGCACGTCAACTGGTGATGGAATTTGCTGTTTCCGTACGAATACTGATCGATAATCTGGATTCAATGCAGCGCATTTGCCCGGAAACCAACCCTGATCTGGCTGTTCAGCATATCCTGGGGATAGAGATTCTGCACTGGGTTATGCCATTTCCGGATCTTGTACCGGCAGATGTTGTGATTGAGGCTTTTGGCTGCGAATTACCCACCCGTTACGTGACAGCAATGGCTGCTGAAAAAACAGGCCCTGTATGGATCAATCTGGAGTATCTATCTGCCGAGCCATGGGTAGAAAGTTGCCACGGTCTGGCTTCTCCCCATCCTGGTTTACCGTTGATCAAATATTTTTTTTTCCCGGGCTTTACAGCAGAGACCGGTGGATTAATACGGGAAGCCGGATTATTTTCCCGGCGGGATGCGTTACAAACAAATTCAGCAGGATTGTGGCAGGAATTGGGTATCCCCGGCCCAATCCCGGGTGAAACCACCATTTCACTGTTTTGTTATAGCAGTGCCCCGACCCGTAATTTACTGGACGCCTGGGCAAATTCAGCATCACCAATTCGATGCCTGCTGCCTGAAGGTGCAGTTTCGCAGCAGGTAGCCGGCTGGGCAGGCAAATCATACCTTGCAGCGGGAGAATGCATTCAGCGCAGAAGCCTTATTTTGCAGGTTATCCCTTTCCTGTCACAGGAAAATTATGATCATTTGCTGTGGGCATGCGACTGTAATTTTGTACGCGGTGAAGATTCTTTCGTACGCGCGCAATGGGCAGCACGGCCCATCATCTGGCAGATTTATCCACAGCAGGAAAATATACATTTAACCAAACTCAATGCTTTCCTGGATCTTTATTGCCAGAATCTGATCAAAGAAGCAGCTGATGCCTTGCATGCCTTTCACCGGAGCTGGAACCGTAACGAAAACCCGGATTGGGATGCTTTCTGGACACATCAGAAAATACTGCAATCTCATGCAATCAGCTGGGCTGATCAGCTTGGGAAAATGCCCGACCTCACTTCCAGTCTGGTAGATTTTTGCAGAAACCGGCAATAATTCCTTCGCCCCACTGGGGAAGACGAAGTATAATTCCCTGTTTTTCCACAACTTATAGTAATTAGATGAAAACTGCTCAAGAACTTCGTGTAGGTAATGTGTTTATGCTCGGCAAAGATCCAATGGTCGTACTGAAAACTGAATTTTCCAAGTCGGGACGTAATTCCTCTGTAGTTAAAATGAAATATAAAAACCTGCTGACTGAATCACCAGGTGAAGCTGTGTACAAGGCTGATGATAAATTTGATGTGGTGGTACTGGAAAAGAAAGAAGTTACCTATTCCTATTTTGCCAGCCCAATGTACGTATTCATGGATGCTGAATTCAACCAGTATGAAATTGAAGAAGAAACCATGAGTGCCGCACTCAGCTTTCTGGAAGATGGCCTGCCTTGCGAAGTTGTGTTCTACAACGGCAAACCCATTTCAGTTGAGCTGCCCAATGTTGTTGTACGTGAGATTATTTATACCGAACCCGCTGTCAAAGGTGATACCACAGGTAAGGTAATGAAGCCCGCGAAAATCGCCACCGGCTTTGAACTGGCTGTACCTTTATTTTGTGAAATCGGTGACAGAATTGAAATTGACACCCGGACAAACGAGTATCGCAGCCGTGTCAAATAAACAATAGTGATATCTGTACTCAATATGCTGATATTCCGACATACACGGGGGTACTTGTATGTCGGAATAATTTACTGATAACACCACAGCGCAGAAACGGCCAGCGTTTTTATCCTGCCGAACAAGCCGATCATAACATCTCCCCCTTGATCACCTTCAGCGGCACGACGGGGGCAGACTGCCGACGGTATTCCTCATCCCACATCCGGGCTTTGTCGATCATCCAGGTAAGCGGGTAAAGATCCCCGGGAGTGAAGATTTTCCCCTCGGGCGAAATGAGCTGGTTACGCAGTAACATCCAGCCTTCCCAGGCCTTAAAGGGCAGTTCATAGCCGGTCATGATGCGCAGCAGTCGGAACGCGGCATACGGTATCCGTACGACGCCGCGTTCCCAGTACTGGACAGTCCGCAGTGAAACCCGAAGCATGTCGGCAACCTGTTGACGGGTAAGCCCCGCCAGAATCCGCGTCTCACGCATAACGTCATAGTTCACGGGTTTGTAGGGTTTACGCTTGTAACGGCGTTTACGGGGCATGGTGATACCTCACAGGCAGCGGGATATACCAGCGATGATGACGACGGTGATAAAAGGCACCTTCAAAGCGACCCTCAGCACACCAGTCGAGAATATCGCCCAGGGGAAGGCGAAGGTGACGAGCCAGGGATTCATCCGCGATCACGCCAGTTACCGAATTAGTGAAAAAATCACCTGATTTTCCAGGGTAAAAACGAGTCATTTCAGTCTCCAAAACCAATTTTAAGACTAGCGCCGGTTAGTCTAATTTTTCCCAGAATGGGAATGAATGGACTGGGTGTCAAAGAGTGCAAAACTGCCAAAATGGCAGTAAATGGACTAGGCAAAATAAAGTGCAAGGAGTGCAAAATTTGCACTGAATGGACTAGTGTTACTATGTCCATTCGGGCATTCCTCACTCCTCGCTGCGCTCGTCGTTCGGTTGCCCTCATTTCCCCCCGCTCAAAGTAGAAAATCAAACAGGTTTTGCTGAGTAACTTTTCAATTTGACATAATGCATTTCTTCCTGCGTTTTTATACCGGCAGCATGAGCACTGAATTGCGTATAATGTATATTATGTTAAACGGTGGATGATTTATTTCTGAATAAACGCTATATCGCTTACCATTAACCATTGACTCAATTGGTACTGCTAAAAAATTAAATCATACTGGGAAGGTCGGATAATGAACTACTACACTCTTCTGGAAAGTCCTGTTGATCGGTTATTGCTTATGAGTGATGACGATTTTCTGACGGGGGTGTATATGGAGATTGAGATACAGAAATTACTGCCGCGTATCATAGGGAATAGTAACTGGCGACAGGATAAAGTACCTTTCACTGAAACAATTGCTCAGCTAAACGCTTATTTTGCGAAGGAACTGATTGAGTTTGATCTGCCAATGAAAGCAATCGGAACCCCTTTCCAGCAGGCTGTCTGGCAGCAGTTAAGTACCATCTCCTATGGTGAAACTGTCAGTTACAAATACATCGCTGAGCGTATCCACCTGCCTAAAGCTGCACGTGCTGTGGGTATGGCCAACGGACAAAATCCCATTTCGATTATTATTCCCTGTCATCGTGTAATTGGCGCCAATGGCAAGCTGACGGGCTATGGCGGTGGAGTTCACCGTAAGCAGTGGTTACTGGCACACGAAGACAGGCAAACCTCTTTCACCTGATTCCTGATTATCACCTGTTCTCATAAATCTGCCTGGTAATCGCAGAATATTGTTTCAGGGACAGATTCTCTGCTCGCAACCCTGCATCAATTCCTAACTGTTCAAAATTACTGACAGTCAGGTAGTTCCGCAGCGTATTACGCAATGTTTTACGCCGCTGAGAGAATGCAGCAGTCACCAGCTCGGCAAACAGCTTTTCCTGTTCAAATGGAATAACCGGCTCCGCTCTTGGCCGCATGCACACAATGGCAGACTGGACTCGTGGCGGCGGGTTAAACGCTTCTGCAGGCACATCCAACATCTGTTCCATCTCAAACCGGTTCTGCAGCATGAGTGACAAACGCCCGTAATCCGATGTGGAAGGTAATGCCACCATACGTTCCACCACTTCGAGCTGCAGCATGAAATACATATCAATAATCAGATTGCTGAATTGAGCCAGATGAAACAGCAATGGTGTAGAAATGTTATAGGGCAGATTTCCAACGATCCGCAATCTATCCCCCAGCGCAGAGAAATCAAATTTCAGCGCATCAGCATTATGGATAACCAGCTTCTCGGTATCAGTACGAGAAAGATGATCGACAATATCCCGATCTATTTCAATAACCTGCAGCTTGTCAAGAATGCTGAGAAGCGGTCTGGTCAGCGCGCCCAGTCCAGGCCCTATCTCGATCATCCGGTCACCGGGTGCCGGATGAATGATATGGATAATTTTGGTAATGAGGTGTGTATCGACCAGAAAATGCTGGCCAAAACGTTTGCGCGGGATGTGCCGCATAGCAGTGTGCTGAGTAGGTTTTGAATAAATCTGCACACACCAGTCCGATTTTCCCGGATTTAAGGTTATGACAGAGACTGGCTTTATTGGGCTACAGCAACGGTGCGTGTTTTCTCGATGAGCATCAACGCTGTTTCAATCGCAGTATTCATACTGCCGGTTTCAGCCCGTCCGCTTCCGGCCAGCTCCAATGCCGTGCCATGATCAACAGAAGTACGAATAATGGGCATTCCCAAACTGATATTGACGCCGTGTCCAAAGCTGGCATGTTTGAGCACCGGTAATCCCTGATCATGGTACATGACAAAAATACAATCGTATTCCTTGAGCCTGGGCGGGTTGAACATGGTATCTGCCGGTAACGGACCGAGCAGATTCATCCCTTCCTGTCGCAATTTTTCCAGTACCGGGATAATTACATCGATTTCTTCCCGGCCGAGATGACCGGATTCTCCTGCATGTGGATTCAGTCCTGCCACGGCAATACGCGGGTTTTTGATCGCAAAACGTACTATCAGATCATGGTGAATGATACGCAGCTTTTGTTCCAGCCGTTCAGGTGTAATGGCTGCTGGTACATTTTTGAGTGGCAGGTGTGTCGTAGCCAGCGTTACTCGCATCCCTCCCCCGGCCAGCATCATGACTGCGTGGCTGTCAGTCAGCTCAGACAGGTATTCAGTATGCCCGGAAAATGGAATACCGGACTCACTGATAATGCCTTTATGCACCGGCGCTGTAACCATGGCATCAGCCTTACCTGTAACACAGGCTTCAACAGCCAGCCGCAACGTTTCCAGAACGTAAGCAGCATTGCTGACATCCAACTGCCCCGCTACAACAGGATTTTTAACAGGTACATGCCGCACGTGCAAGTAACCTGCCTGATGAGTACAGGTATTGGCAGCTTTCTCGTCTATCAGCTGTAAAGGTAATCCCAGTTTTCCGGCACGCTGCTCAAGTACATGGCGATCAGCAATGACTGTCATCCGGCAGGGCAAATTCTGCTGTGCAATCTGCACACATAAATCCGGACCAATGCCGGCAGGTTCACCCGCAGTTACCACCAGATGAGGAATGAAAGAAGGTGCCATATTAAACAATTACCCGGTTTTATTTACGAACAGGGGGTCACTCTGCAGGATTATCAGTTATCTTCGATCTTGTACTCGACATAAGCCTGATCCCTGAGCTGTTGTAGCCATTCCTGCACAATAGCATCCGCCTTGCGCGCATGGATGGTTTTACGAGCCATTTCGCGCTCCTGACGTTCACTGACATCCTGCGAGCGTCGCTCGATCACTTTGATCAGATGCCAGCCAAATGGAGAGCGAACCGGCTGGCTGACCTGACCAGGCAGCAGTATATTCATTGTTTGCTCAAACTCCGGCACAGTATCACCTGGCGAAACCCAGCCCAGATCTCCTCCGGCAGAGGCGCTGGCATCTTCTGAATGTGCCTTGGCAACATCCATAAAATCCGCTCCGTTATGGATGCGTTCCATGAGCTGACCAATCAGCTGACGAGCATCTTCTTCTGAAACCAGTTCACTGACTTTAATCAGAATATGTTGCGCATGGGTCTGCTCGATAATGGCTGCTTTCTTTTCCTGCTGGCGACGTGCGAGCAGTTTGAGGATATGAAAACCAATCGGGCTTCGCACAACTGGCGTAATCTCTCCGGGCTGCATTTTTATCAGCATTTCGGCAAAGGGTGAGCCCATCTGGCCAACAGGCCGCCAATCCATCTCCCCCCCCTGCATGGCATCCGATGCATCAGAAAATTCAGCAGCTACCTGAGCAAAACTGATTCCCTGGCGAAGATTCTCATAAGCTGTCTCAGCACGCTTGTGTCTGGCTTCAATCTGGGCTTCACTCATCTGTTCAGAAATCTGCACCAGAATATGGGCGATACGGTATTCTTCGTTATTAGTGGGTGAATTAGCCTGATTCTTCAGAAAATTATCAATTTCACTTTCAGTTACGTTAACGCGGCTGTTTACTTCCTGCTCTTTCAGTCGGGACATCAGGATTTCACCACGGATTTCCTCACGGAACTGGCTCATGTCTGTTCCTTCCTGAAAAAGAATCTGCCTGAATTCTTCCATAGTCAGGTGGTTATCTTGTGCAATCCGGCGCAGCGTCTGGTCAAGATCGTTATCACTGACAGTTACCCCGATTTCTTTCGCACGTTGCAGTTGTATCCGCTTAAGGATTAAACGTTCCAGCAGCTGTTTTTCCAGAATTTCCATACGTGGCAGCTGCGTGTTCTGTTTTTGCAGCTGCTGAACCGTACTATGCAGAAGTTCACTGATTTCCTGCTGAGTGATAATTTCCTCGTTCACAACCGCCACAATACGATCGAGCGGTTTAATATCATTCCGTGAATCGGAAACCCGGGCCGAAACGTTGATTGCCCATATAAAAACCAGCATGCCGATCAGAAATCTTCTGCTGATTTTCAGTTGCCTGTTACTGCCAGATTGGATCATTACAGTTCTGCCTTTGTATAGCCCGGGATACCCTGTCGCAAGACATCGATCGGATTAGTACCAATCCTCATTAAATCGTTCAATTCCAGCTGGACAAAAAAGTTGGTCGAAGTACTTTGTGATGCATCAGTAAACCGGTTAGCCACCAAACGCAGCGTCCAGCAGCACGCGTTATATTCGAGACCCACCAGACCGGCAATCAATTTATCATTCTTCAATGAATAATTGACGGCTAAAAACCCCTGCCAGTTCTTCAGAAATGACCATTGAGTGGAAAGATCAACCTGTTCCAGAACATCCCGCGTAAAGCGATAACCTGCATTTACAATCTGCCCGGGAGCAGGTCGATAGCTGATCCCTGTGCGTATTTTCTCGATCAGAAAATTATTCTGATTTAACTGCACACCTGAATCTGTCTTGATAGATTGCGTAAGATTCCCGGAAATTTCTGCGATAAAGTCTGAACCGGCTCTGGTAACCTGAGGAGAGTTAAGTAACACCCGGCGCTCAGTAAAACGGACTCTCTGACCGGCTGAAATACGCAGATACTCGTTACCCGTCGCGGAGTGGATCAGGCGGGAACTGACTGCCATCGTAATTTCATTGGCATCATTGATTCTGTCTTCGCCACTGAACCGCCTTTCCAGAAACAGCTGCGGGTAGCTAAAGTCCATTTCAGCAGAATCAAAGTTAGGTAATAACTGCTGATTTCTGTATGGAATATAGGTATAAAAAACACGGGGTTCAATGGTCTGGACAAAATTCTGGTTTCCCAGCGTGGTATCGCGTTCCATCGCAATACCGCTATCAAGGCTGAAAATGGGAACAGCCCGGCTCATATTTTTATCATCGGAATCAGGGCTTGCCGACCTGTTCAAATTATAATGTGTGTAATGAAGCGACATTCTGGGGCGAATAAACCCAAAAGAATTTTCCAGTGGAAAGCTGACACCAGGCAGTAATGTCAGGCGTTGGCCATGTGGCAAAGTAGGATGCGAGAAATTTGACCAGCTGCTGGCAAGATCAAAATCGAAACCATATACATTCCTTTTCGAAGCATTTACAGTAAATCGCGGCAGAATTTTGAAAGGAGAAGTAATCGGAATTCTCGGGTCCTGAACAGTCTGGAATTGCTGGACAAGTGTACTAAAGGAAAGCATGCCATTGCGACCCAGCTCACTGAAATAGCTGGCAAAAGCCTGTTGCAACAGGTTGGTCTGGGACGTCACAAGAATATTGTTACCCAGATCCCGGAAATAATTATGGTCTGATACCTTGTTAAAGTTAACCATTCCAAACCATCCCGAGCCCAGGTTCTGGTAATGATTAAGCTGCATTCCATAACGTTTGGTGCTGGTTACCAGGTCATTTGGCAAATAATCCAGTAAAAGCTGTCCATTAAGTGCCTGTCCAATATAGCGAAACTCGTTATTCAGCATCAGGCCACGCTTGCTCATCAGCCGTGGCGTAATCGTTGCATCGTAGTTCGGCGCAATATTCCAGTAAAAAGGGACAGAAAGCTCGACTCCCCTCCTGCTGGAGTTACCCATAATGGGTGATAAAAATCCAGTCTTTCGTTCATTGCCGTAAGAAAAATTCATCCACGGCAGGTACAAAATGGGCACATCCTTAAACCGGATCGTCGCACGGCGGGCAGTTCCTTCCTTCTTGTTCTTATCCACTTCCAGATCATCCGCCAGAATGTACCAGTCATGGTTATCCTCGGGACAAGTGGTGTAGCGTACTTTTTTGAAACGATACTGTTTTTCTCCATGCAACAATAATAATTCTGCTTCACCACGTCCGCTACCATCTTTCTGAAGATAGCGCGGATTAATCAGCTCTCCTGTATCATCATTCAGATTCATCTGCAGGTAAGTGCCCCACAACGTATCGTCCGGCCGCTCAAGCATTGCATTACCTTCAACTTCAACATCATCACTGCTTTGATAGTATTTCACCCGATCGGCTGTTAAGGTTTCATCCCCGCGGCGCATGCGTACATTACCGGTTGCTTCAACTTCCTGCTGATAATACCCATCAATCCGGTCTGCTTCGATATGCACCGGCTGACTGTTTCCGGCCCGGGATGACTGATCTGCACTCATGGTCCGGACAGGAAACAGCACCAGACAGATACACAGAATCCAATGCAGTTTAAGTTTGTTCATTCAGGGCTGAAACGTTAGCGAAGTTTTTGCAGATGTATTTTTATAAAGGCGCTATTATCCGACAATTTTTCCGGATGCTCGACCAGAACAGAAACCGGGTTTCGGGTGATTTTACCTGTTTGAACCAATAATCTGACGCCGGTGGCAGATTGCCCGGAAAAGCGCATATCGCCCCGTTATTTTTATCTACCAGCTATTTCCATGCCTGATCTTAATGCTATTTTTTCTGCTGATGGACTGCTTGCGCGGACTATACCAGACTATCGTCCACGTACCCAGCAGCTGGAAATGGCGCTATCCATTTCACAGATCATTGAAAAACAAGAAATTCTGGTTGCTGAAGCCGGTACAGGAACAGGTAAAACCTATGCTTATCTGGTACCGGCTTTACTGTCCGGCGGAAAGGTAATTGTATCAACCGGTACGAAAACGCTGCAGGATCAGCTTTTCCAGCGTGATATCCCAACCATGCGTGCTGCCCTGAAAATCCCGGTAACTGTTGCATTACTCAAGGGGCGCGCCAATTATATCTGTCATTATCATCTTGAGCGCACACTGAATTCGGATCAGATTCATTTTGCCAACCGGGCAGAAGTAAAATACCTCCACCTGATTGAGCGTTATGCCGGTACCAGCAGTCATGGTGATAAAAGCGGTCTGGATAAAGTGCCGGAACAGTCTTCCATCTGGCAGTATGTCACTTCCACGCGTGAAAACTGTCTGGGATCAGATTGCCCGCATTACAAACAGTGTTTTGTGATGGAAGCCCGCAAACAGGCACTGGCAGCCGATATGATCGTCGTCAATCACCACCTGTTCTTTGCTGATGTCATGCTTCGTGATGAAGGATTGTCCGAACTGCTGCCTGCCTGCAATACCGTGATATTCGATGAAGCGCACCAGTTACCCGAAGTGGCCAGCCTGTTTTTTGGTGAATCCGTCAGTACAGGTCAGATACAGGTACTGGTGCGTGATACTGATACTGAAGCACTGCTTGAAGCCCGGGACTTCACCCCTCTTTCTGATGCCACCGCAGCTGTTGAAAAAGCGGTGCTGGACTTACATCTGACCATTACAGAAAAACATGCCCGCCTGTCTTCCACAGCAGCCGCACAGTACTCCGGATTTAGTGAGGCACGTCAGGAATTACAGGAAAAACTGACTTCACTGACGGGATTGCTCGAAACTCAGGCTGTCCGCTCCCAGGGATTGCAAAACTGCTGGGCACGAGCACAAGTCATACTCAACCGGATCAGACAGTGGCACGAGCAATCGGAATCACCGGATTCCATCAGCTGGATCGAAACCTACAGTCAAAGCCTGCAGTTCAATACCACCCCTCTATCTGTTGCAGAGATCTTCAGTAAACAGCTCCATGCCTCCGCCCGTGCCTGGATATTTACCTCTGCCACTTTGTCGGTCAAAAAGGATTTTTCCCATTACAACCGGATGATGGGGCTGTTTGATGCCAAAACAGCCAGCTGGGACAGCCCGTTTGATTATCCCAATCAGGCGCTGCTTTACGCTCCCGCTCAACTGCCTGATCCGAATACGCCACACTATACTGAAAGTATTGTCGAAGCAGCATTACCTGTTATCCGGGCAAGCCAGGGACGGGCTTTTATCCTGTGTACCAGCCTGCGCAACATGCAGCAGATTCATGATTTACTGCAAGCGTCTTTTCAACAGGAGCAGCTTGATTTTCCTTTACTGCTGCAGGGGCAGGAAACTCGCTCTGCTCTTCTGGATCAATTTCGCAAGCTGGGTAATGCGGTGCTGGTAGGCAGTCAATCTTTCTGGGAAGGCATTGATGTCCGCGGACGGGCGCTTTCACTGGTTATTATTGATCGTTTACCCTTTGCTTCACCCGATGATCCGGTGCTGTCCGCCCGTATCGAAAAAATTACCCGCGAAGGCCGTAATGCTTTCATGGAATACCAGCTGCCTCACGCCGTCATCAGTCTGAAACAGGGGGCCGGTCGCCTGATACGGGATGAAAGTGATCGTGGCGTACTAATGATCTGCGATCCGCGCCTGGTATCCAAATCCTACGGTAAACGGATCTGGCAAAGTCTACCGCCGATGAAACGTACGCGCGATCTGGAAGAAGTAAAATGTTTTCTGACAGCTGTTTGATGTATCCCGCCTCCTGATTGTTTATCAGACTCAACCATAACTGGAGACCGATATGACAACATTTATACGTATTCTTGCTTTTGCAGCTTTATTCTGGACCGGAATCGTGCTGGCTGATGGTAATCACCACGCCACATATGATATTGATCAGGAAAAACTCGGAAAAGTACACTTCCCGGTATCTTGCACACCTGCTGCACAAATTCAGTTTGATAAGGCTCTGGCAATGTTGCACTCGTTCTGGTATGACGAGGCGGAAAAAGCTTTTCAGCGGGTTATCTCGATTGATCCGGGCTGTGCCATGGGGTATTGGGGAATTGCCATGAGTCTTTACCAGCAGTTATGGGCAACCACACCAACCATGGAAGAAATGCAGCGGGCACACGATGCACTGGCACAGGTACAGCCATCCATGATTAAAACCGCGCGGGAAAAAGCCTATCTGGGTGCAATTGCCATCATCTATCCGGTAACAGAGAATGGCCATGATTACAGTGCACGCAAGCTGGCGTATGAACAGGCCATGCAACAGATTGCTGAACAATTTCCGGATGACAGCGAAGCCACACTGTTCTATGCGCTGGCATTGATTTCCAATGCATCACTGGATGACAAAACCTTTACCCGGCAAAAACAGGCATTGCATTTGCTGCAACGTATCCTGAAAAAAGAGCCGCATCATCCCGGCGTGGCACACTACATTATTCACAGCAGTGATTATCCTGAACTGGCTGCAGCCGGGCTGGATGCCGCCCGTGCTTATACGTATATTGCACCAGCAGTACCACACGCTTTGCACATGTCCTCGCATATCTTTGTCCGGCTGGGGCTGTGGCAGGATGTCGTGCAATCCAATCTGGCTGCTTGCCGGGCCTCTCAGGAACATGCTTCAGATAACTACGGAGATGACATTCACTATAAGGACTATCTGCTGTATGCCTATTTACAGTTGGGTGAAACGGAGAAAGCACGTGCAATTGTGCAGGAAATACTGACGACAGATCAGGCGCATCCGCATAACACCACAATTGCCTACGCCTTTGCTGCTATTCCGGCACGCTTTGCTGCCGAGCGTGGTGACTGGCACGCAGCAGCCGGATTGAGCGTTCATCCGGCAAATTTTCCATGGCAGCAGTTTGGCTGGTGTGAAGCACTCACCCACTTTACCAGAGGGATGGGAGCGGCCAGAACCGGTGATACAGACGAGGCACGACAAAGCCTGCAACGATTAACCGTGTTGCGTGATCACGATTACACTGCGCATCAGGATTACACTGCCGGCCAAATTGAAATCCAGCGTTTGACAGTGGCTGCCTGGATTGCACTGGCAGAAAATCATGCTGAAGAAGCACTGCAACTGATGCATGCAGCGGCTGATCTGGAAGACTCAACTGAAAAAGATAATGTCACCCCGGGTTCCATCCTTCCGGCACGTGAATTACTTGGGGAATTATTGCTGACACTGGATCAGCCTGCAGCTGCACTTAAGGAACTGGAAGCTTCCCTGCAACGTACACCTAACCGGCGCAATAGCATTTCACTCGCAGCCAGAGCTGCAAAGAAGGCGGGTGATCTACCCAGGGCAGACCGCTATGAACGGCAATTTCAGGCGTTGCAGTACAAGGAACCGGGTTAATTTGTTTTCGTTATTCAGCTTTTCAATCCGCGATAGCCAATATCCCGGCGCATCTGGCAGCCATCGAAATGAATATTTTTTACAATGGCATACGCTTTGGATCGCGCCTGCTGAATAGTTTCACCCAGAGCTGCCACACTCAGCACGCGCCCACCTGCAGTCAGGATTTGCTCTCGATTTTCACTGCTTGTAGTGGTGCCGGCATGAAAAATATGAAATTCATTAGCGTTACGCTGATCCGCCATTGCGCTTTCCAGTCCATGAATAACATCATTTTTCCTGGGATTGTCCGGATAACCGTGAGCGGCCATGACAAGGCATAAAGCAGCGCGAGTATCCCACTCGGCATTGATTTGATCCAATGTGCCACTGGCAGCGTGATTGAGCAGCGTAAACAAATCTGTCTTCAGTCGCAGCAAAATGACTTGAGTTTCCGGGTCACCCAGACGGCAATTAAATTCCAGTACCCTGATATCTCCATGAGGAGAGATCATCAGCCCGGCGTAAAGAAATCCTGTGTAAGGCTGCGCCTGCTGTGCCATGCCACGGATGGCAGGCATAATAATGGCTTGCATGATTTTGTCATGCAAATCCGGGGTAATAACGGGGGCAGGAGAATAGGCTCCCATACCGCCCGTGTTCGGCCCTTCATCATTATCCAGTAAACGTTTGTGATCCTGGCTGGTAGCCAGTGGTATGACATTTTCTCCATCTGATAACACAATAAAACTGGCTTCCTCGCCTGCCAGATATTCTTCAATCAGGATCTGCGACCCGGCTGCACCCAGTTTGTTGGCAACCAGCATGGTATCAATGGCGGAATGCGCTTCTTCCCGTGTTTGCGCGATGATGACGCCCTTACCGGCGGCCAGTCCATCCGCCTTGATCACAATCGGGACATCGTGCTGACCAATATAGCGATGGGCAGCTGCGGCATCACGGAATGATTCGGACATTGCTGTCGGTATGCCGTGCTTTAACATGAACGCCTTGGCGAAACTTTTGGAGCCTTCCAGTTGCGCGGCATAGCGGACAGGTCCCACTATCTTCAAACCGGCTGCCTGGAAGGCATCGACAATACCTTCAGTCAATGGTGCTTCCGGGCCGACGACAGTCAGATCAATTTTTTCCTGTTGCGCAAACGCTACCAGATCAGGGATAGCAGTCACCGGAACATTCTTTAATCTGGATTCCAGCGCGGTTCCCGCATTACCGGGAGCAACAAAAACAGTTTCAACCTGCGGGGATTGGGCCAGCTTCCAGGCAATAGCATGTTCTCTGGCGCCGCTGCCAATTACGAGTAGCTTCATTATTGGTTCAAATGGAATTTAAAAATGCGCAGTCGCCACTTAATGCCTGAAATGCCTGACACCGGTAAAAACCATGGCTACCCTCTGTTCATTGGCGGCAGCAATGACTTCTTCGTCGCGAATACTGCCACCGGGCTGGATCACAACGCTGGCACCAGCCTGCGCAAGCACATCCAGACCATCCCGGAACGGGAAGAATGCATCGGACGCGACAACTGAACCATGCAGATCAAGATTGGCCTGACCTGCTTTGATCGAAGCGATACGTGCGCTGTCCACCCGGCTCATCTGACCGGCGCCGATCCCCAATGTCTGGCCATTAGCACAAAATACGATCGTATTGGATTTGACGAATTTCGCTACCCGCCAGGCAAACAGGCAATCCTCGATTTGTGCGCTGGTGGGTTTGATTTGTGTTACTACCTGCAACTGATCGGCTGTGACGTTGAGATCATCCGGTGTTTGCACCAGTAATCCACCATCAACCCGCTTCAGATCATAGCGATTACCATGCGTACCGAGCGGAACGGTAAGCACGCGGATATTGGCCTTGCTGGCCAGAAGCTGTCTGGCTTCTGCACTGAATTCCGGTGCAATGATGACTTCGACAAATTGCTGCAATATGGCTTTGGCCAGATCCGCTTCAACTGGGCGATTAAGCGCGATAATGCCGCCAAAAGCGGATACCGGATCAGTGGCAAATGCCTTCTGGTAAGCAGCCGGCAGATTTTCCGCAACTGCTACTCCACAGGGGTTGGCGTGTTTGACGATAACGCAGGCTGGCTGGTCAAAAGTTCTGACACAGGCCCAGGCTGCATCAGTATCGGCAATATTGTTATATGACAATTCCTTGCCCTGCAATTGCTGATAATCTGCCAGACTGCCGGCAACATCGGCAATATCACGATAAAACGCAGCCTGTTGATGCGGGTTTTCACCATAACGCAAGGATTGAGCCAGCGTGAAACTGAGATTGAGTTGATCCGGGAAAGGTTTGCGCCGTGAATCTGCTGATTCCAGTGCAGTCAGATAATTGCTGATGGCGCCATCATAGTGAGCAGTATGCGAAAAGGCTTTTTTGGCCAGCTGAAAACGATAATCCTGATCTACTGATCCGTTACTGGCGCGCATTTTTTCCAGCAATATCCCGTAATCCTGCGGATCGGTTACAACAGCCACTCGCTGGAAGTTTTTGGCAGCTGCCCGGATCATGGTTGGGCCACCGATATCAATATTCTCAATCGCCTCTTCAAACGAACAATCGGGCCGGGCAATTGTTTGGCTAAATGGATAAAGGTTAACCACTACCAGATCAATTGTCGGAATTTGTGCCTGTTCCATCGTCTGCCGGTGCTCAGGTAAATCCATTCTGGCGAGAATACCCGCGTGTACTTTGGGATGCAGCGTCTTGACCCGGCCATCAAGCATTTCAGGGAATCCGGTATAGTCACTCACTTCAATAACAGGAATTCCGGATTTTTGAAGTAACTTTGCAGTGCCACCGGTTGAAAGAATCGTAATGTTGAACTGATGCAGGACTGTTGCCAGTTCAACCACACCCGTTTTGTCCGAAACACTGATTAATGCCTGTTTTATATTCATTTAAAAATTATCCGATCTGATGTTTGATTAACCGGTTGCGCAAGGTATTGCGATTGATACCAAGTAAATCAGCTGCTTTACTCTGATTGCCCTGAGCGTATTGCATGGCGATTTCAATAAGTGGTTTTTCCACACTGTGTATTACCATTTCATAAATGGGGCATGGTTTTTCACCATCCAAATCCTGAAAATAGGCTTCTACTGCCCTGCGAACGCAAAGTGCAATTTCATTTTCGTTGATTACAGTCATGCCTCAATGGCCTCTTCATCAATATAGGTAAGGGTGTGACCCTGATCGGCGAGTTCAGAGAAGAATTGCTGCGTGGCCGACAGCTGTTCTTCAACGGTTGCGAGACGATTCATCGCATGGCGAAAAGCGGCAGAGCCGGCAAGTCCACGCGTATACCAGGAGATATGTTTGCGTGCTATCCGTACGCCAGAATATTCGCCATAGAAAAGATACAGCTCTTGCAGGTGATCAATCAAAACACGCTGAATTTCAGCCACTTCAGGAGAAGGCAGGAAATTTCCTGTCGTCAGATAATGATGGATCTCCCGAAAAATCCAGGGTCTTCCCTGAGCAGCCCGCCCAATCATGACAGCATCAGCACCGGTATATTCAAGCACTTCCTTCGCTTTTTCCGGTGTATTGATGTCGCCATTGGCGATAATCGGGATATTGATCGCCGCCTTGACAGCGGCAATAGTGTCATATTCAGCCTGTCCCCGGTAAGCACAGGCACGTGTACGGCCATGAATGGCTAACGCCTGTATACCGCTGCTTTCCGCAATCCGTGCAACACTGACTGCATTTTTATGCTGCGTATCCCACCCGGTTCTGATTTTCAGTGTTACCGGAACATCTACGGCCTGCACTACCGCATCAAGAATCCTGCTGACCAGAATTTCATCTTTCAGCAAAGCTGACCCTGCCATCACATTACAGATCTTTTTGGCCGGGCAACCCATGTTGATATCAATGATTTCGGCACCCTGATCAGCATTGTGGCGTGCAGCCTGTGCCATCATGGCCGGATCTGCCCCTGCGATCTGTACCGAAACCGGCTTTACTTCTCCTTCATGGCTGGCACGGCGCCGGGTTTTTTCTGATCCATACAGCAGGGAATTACTGGAAACCATTTCCGATACAGCCATCGCAGCTCCCATCCGTTTGCATAGTTGCCGAAAGGGACGATCGGTCACTCCCGCCATGGGAGCTACGACCAGCTTATTTTTAAGCGAATAGGAACCAATTTGCATGTGGCAGACAAAGCTCGTTATAAAAATATTAGGGGGGAAACCCGGCGGCTGCAAGGTAATGCCGGCCACCATACAAATTCAGCGAACCTGATTGAAAAACCGTCTCAACTGCCAGAGGTGAGTAAATCCGGGCTGTACGTTCCGGGGGAATGCGGAATTATCCAACAAACCAGCCTTTACTGCCAAATATCATCTGGCGCGCCACCCATTGCCGGGCTGGCGGCAGGATATCCAGCGCTGTCAGTCCCAAGCCATTGCAAGCCTGAACCAGTGATATGTCTGCTGTGAACAGTTTTACCAGAGAATCCGTAAATAGCCGGCTCATATGTTTATCGCCCTGACGCCGCCTGCTGTAGGCCGCCAGCATCCTGGCAGAACCTGGTTCACCCGGTGTGTCTGACGGGATACGGGTAATTTCACTGGCAAGTTCCCATGCATCACGCAGCCCAAGATTGAAACCCTGACCGGCGACCGGATGAAGGGTCTGTGCAGCATTCCCGATCAGGACAGACCGATGGCCAATGATAGTCGATGCATGTTTAAGAATCAGCGGGAAGCTTGAACGCTGACCAACACAGATAAAATCACCCACACGATTGCCGAATTGCTCGTGCAGATGCAGCAGAAACGACTTGTCATCCAGTTTCAATATTTTATTTGCGGTGGCAGCGGGCATCGTCCATACCAGCGCATATCCTTCACTTGCCGGCAGTAATGCCAGGGGCCCATTCAGCGTAAAACGTTCAAATGCCGTTTCCGGCAAGGCTGATTCAACCTTGACATTAGCCACAATGGCCATCTGCCGATAGTCATGGGCATAATATCGAACCCCATCAATCTGCTCCGCAAGTTTTCCACCATCTGCCAGCACCAGCAATTTGGCACATACCTGTTTGGTTACTCCTGCCTGCTGGTACGTTACCTGCGCCAATGGCAAATCAGTTCGAACGGCAGTTACCAGCGCATTGATCCGATAAACGGCACTGCTGCTCCGCACCGCTTGTCCCATGGAATGATAGAGATTATGGTAGTTAACTACATACCCCAACTCCGGGACATCGGCATCTTCCGGCGTAATAACGGTATGGCCGAAATAGCCCCGGTTAGAAATATGAATTGTGGTAATGGGTGTGGGCTGTATCAGGTTTTTCCAGATACCCAGCCGTTGCAGAATTAACCGGCTGCCGTATGAAAGCGCCAGTGGACGCGGATCATCCACTTTTTCAGGCAATTCACGTGCCTCCAGCAGCAGAACTGAAAATTCATACTCGCGCAAAGCCAGTGCCAGCGCCATTCCAACCGGGCCACCACCTGCAATGACAATATCAAATTGCTCAACTACCATCATTACTTAAACAAGCTGATTGACCAGACATGCTGACTTTATCCCCTGCTTCCCAATCTATGATTTTTTACCGGCAGCGCGACTCAGCTGACCCGGCATGGGCATCCAGCCCTTCTCCTTTTGCCAGAATAGAGGCTATTTCACCCAGTCTGGATGCTCCGGTCGCTGAAACCTGGATCAGGCTGGTTCGTTTCTGAAAATCATATACCCCCAGTGGTGAGGAAAAACGTGCTGTGCCGGAAGTGGGAAGAACGTGGTTAGGTCCGGCACAATAATCTCCCAGCGCTTCACAGGTATATCGCCCAAGAAAAATTGCACCGGCATGCCGGATGCTGTCCACCCATTGCTCTGGCTGATCAACGGACAGTTCCAGATGCTCAGGCGCAATCCGGCTGGCAATTTCACAGGCTTCTCTCAGATTGCGTACATGAATCAAGGCACCGCGATTTTCCAGTGAAGCACGAATAATGGCCCGGCGTGGCAGTGTATCAATCAGGCGGGAGATGCTGTCTGCCACTGCGGCAAGAAATGATTGATCCGGGCTCAGTAAAATTGATTGTGCCTGTTCATCATGTTCGGCCTGTGAAAACAGATCCATGGCAATCCAGTCCGGATTGGTTTTTCCATCACAGATCACCAGAATTTCTGATGGCCCTGCCAGCATATCAATACCGACTGTGCCAAAGACATGCCGTTTTGCTGCTGCCACATAGGCATTACCTGGCCCGACAATTTTATCCACCCTGGGAATGGTTGCCGTACCATAAGCCAGAGCGGCAACGGCCTGTGCCCCTCCAATGGCGAAAACACGATCCACTTCACAGATTGCAGCGGCGGCCAGTACCAGCGGGTTTTTCTCGCCTTTGGGCATTGGCGTTACCATGATTAACTCCCCGACACCAGCCACGCGAGCAGGAATCGCATTCATCAGTACGGAAGAAGGATAAGCCGCCTTGCCTCCGGGAACATAAAGTCCCACCCTATCCAAAGCGGTAATCTTCTGTCCCAGCCGCGTACCGTCCGGTTCAACATAATCCCATGATTGGGATAACTGTTTTTCATGGTAGACCCGTATACGAAAAGCAGCCTGTTCCAGCGCGTCGCGCTGTGCTCTGCCCAGAGCCGACAGCGCAGATTTTAATTGATCCCGTGACAGCTCAATTTCTTCAACCCGGGTAATTCCCGGGTTATCAAAGCGGCGTGTAAATTCAAGCAGTGCATCATCCCCATGAGTTCTGATCTGACGCAGAATTTGGGTTACAGTTCGCTCGATCTCACTATCGACAGAAACTTCAAAACTCAACAATTTGTCAAGCTCTGCCTGAAAATTCACATCGGCTGATGACAGCTGCCTTATTTGAATCATGGTAATTTTGGAATCGCTGGATTACGGGTTTTCTGGAATCGCCGCACTGAAGGCTTCCAGTAATGGCTGTATCGTGGTGTTTTTCAGCTTCAGTGCTGCCTGATTAGCAATCAGGCGGGCTGAAATCGGCATAATCTCTTCGACTGCATGTAAATGATTGGCTTTGAGTGTACTGCCGGTTGAGACCAGATCGACAATGGCATCCGCCAAATCAACCAGTGGCGCAAGCTCCATCGAACCGTACAGCTTGATCAGATCGACATGCATCCCTTTTGCAGCAAAATGACTGCGTGCAGTTTTTACGTATTTGGTAGCCACACGCAAGCGGGCGCCGCGAAATACTGCCGAGGCATAATCATAATCATCCCGTACTGCAACCATCATGCGGCATCGGGCAATTTTCAGATCAAGCGGCTGATACAGCCCAATGCCGTCATGTTCCAGCAGCACATCTTTCCCGGCCACACCCAGATCTGCCGCTCCGTATTGCACATAGGTCGGTACATCTGTGGCACGCACCATAACAAGTCTGACATCCGGTCGGTTGGTCCCAATAATCAGTTTACGCGAGGAACCGGGATCATCGCTCGGAATGATCCCGGCCGCCTGCAGAAACGGGATGGTGTCTTCAAAGATCCGCCCTTTGGAAAGGGCAATGGTAATGTCGGACATCAACAGTCGTTATCCAAGATTTGCCGCAGCAAATTCCCAGTTAATCAGTTTGTCGATTACCGTGTTGACATAATCAGGACGGCGATTCTGAAAATCCAGATAGTAGGCATGTTCCCATACGTCAATCGTCAGCAGCGGACGAATGCCACGCGTCAGAGGCGTATCTGCGTTACCCGTTTTAATGATGGTTAATTTGGACCCCTCCTGGGCAAGCCAGGCCCAGCCACTACCAAATTGTGTGACAGCCGCATTGGCAAACTCCTGTTTGAAAACCGCCACACTGCCAAAGGCTTCTTCAATTTTCTGTTTCAGTGCGGCAGGTGGCTCCCCTCCTCCTTTGGGGCTGAGGCTGTGCCAGTAAAACATGTGATTCCAGATTTGTGCTGCATTATTAAAAATACCTGCTTTATCCGCCTGGCCGGCTGTAGCTGTGATGATCTGCTCCAGTGACTGCCCGGCAAACGCCGTTCCTGCAACGAGCTTGTTCAGGTTATCAACATAGGCCTTGTGATGTTTGCCATAGTGAAAGCTCAGTGTGTGCGCGGAAATAACCGGCTCTAATGCATTATCGGCATAAGGAAGTGGTGCCAGCACGTAGGCATCTCCTGATTGCGCAGCTTTCGAAAAATTATCCAAATTAGTACTCATTTTCTCTCCTTTATTTCTGAAAATGGATTTTAATATTGAAAACATAAGGTTGGACGATATAAATGGGAAAAATTATTGACTGTTGTTTGTCACTTCAGTTGCGAAGGTTACCTGATTGTATCCGGCCAATCTCGCAGCTTCCATTACTGTGATTACCGATTGATGCGTTGCCTTTGCGTCAGCACTGATAATGATGATCGGATTTTCCTGGTTTCTGGCCGCCCCCTGTAAAGCATCACGCAGACCTTCAATACTGGAAAACTTAATCGGAACAAGGTTAACCGTATAATTCCCTGTTGCACTGACTGACACATCTATCACCTTTGAGGTATCCGGGGCCTGGTCGGCTTCAGTGGCGGCAGCCTGGGGTAATGTTATTTCCAGCTCTGAGAATTTTGAATACGTTGTGGTAATAACCAGAAAAATGAGAATTACCAGCAACACATCAATCATTGGTATGAGGTTGATCTCCGGCTCTTCTTTTTTTTGTCCTCGTTGAAAGTTCATTGATATCTTTCCGGATAATAGATCAATAAAAAACAGCCGGTTGTCATCTTTCTGCTGGAATTACGGTAGCGGATATAAACGTTACGCTCCCGAAACTTGCGGGTTAACAGACTTATTCTAGTTTATTATTACCACTTTCACCATGCCCAGGCATATTTTGAACTGTTCCTGTTTTCTGTAGAAGGTTGCATGTGGATCATCCAGTAGTCAGTATTGTAATGGGCAGCAGCAGTGATTGGCCGGTCATGCAGCATGCTGCAGATACCCTGAAAAACTTTAATATCCCACACGAAGCCCTGATAATTTCGGCACATCGCACACCTGACAGGATGTTTGAATACGCTGAAACTGCCCGTAATCGTGGAATCAGATGCATTATTGCCGGAGCAGGAGGAGCAGCCCACCTCCCTGGCATGATTGCCGCCAAAACCACTCTTCCTGTTTTGGGGGTTCCAGTTACATCAAAACATCTGCAAGGGGTAGATTCACTTTTATCCATCGTGCAGATGCCAAAAGGGGTGCCTGTTGCCACTTTTGCCATCGGAGAAGCAGGTGCTGCCAATGCCGCGCTGTTTGCCGCCGCCATTCTGTCTGGTGAAGATATTTTACTTGCTGAAAAACTTGATCAATTTCGTAAAGATCAGGCAGCGTCTGTCGCCGCAATGGCCCTCCCGGAATTATGATGTATATAAAACCAGGCGCTATGCTGGGTCTGCTGGGTGGCGGACAGCTGGGAAGAATGTTTGTCATGGCGGCACAGCAAATGGGGTACCGGGTGACCGTACTTGATCCGGCAACCGAGAGCCCGGCCGGAAGTGTTGCAGAACGCCATTTACAGGCAGATTATCTGGATGAACAGGCGCTTGACGAATTAAAATCAACATGTGCTGCGGTAACTATCGAATTTGAAAATGTACCTGCCCGGGCGTTACGTTATCTGGCGGAGCATTGTATTGTCAGCCCCGGTGCTGAGAGTGTTTCAATTGCACAGAATCGGATCCTCGAAAAACAGTTCCTTGCTGAAAATAATTTTCCGATTGGACCATTTACTGTTATCCGCGATGAGCAGGATATTTCCAGGATAGACACATCGCTGATTCCGGGCATACTTAAAGCCAGTCAGTTTGGTTATGATGGCAAAGGACAAATATCAGTTGACGATGCAGGGAGCCTGCCCGAAGCATTCTCAAAACTTGGAAATAAACCCTGCGTGCTGGAAAAACGGTTACCTCTTGATCGTGAAATCTCCGTTATCCTGGCACGTGACAATCTTAATCAGATTGCTCTATTCCCTGTTCCTGAAAACCGTCATGAACAGGGTATTCTGGATATGAGCATTGTTCCGGCTGCGTTACCGGATGAAATTATTGGGAAAGCACGCACCATTGCTCAACAAATTGCCATACGGCTGAATTATATTGGTGTGCTGTGCGTAGAGTTTTTTGTGCTGGCTGATGGCAAGGTTCTTGTAAACGAAATTGCCCCCCGGCCGCACAACAGTGGGCACTATTCACTAAATGCCTGTATTACTTCTCAATTTGAACAACAGGTTCGTGTTTTATGTGGATTGCCTCATGGCAGTACTCAGCTGATACAAGCTGCTGTCATGACAAATATACTCGGAGATCTGTGGAAAAATGGTGATCCCGACTGGAGTCTGATATTAGGCAATCCCCAGGCCAAATTACATTTATACGGAAAGCACGAAGCAAAACCGGGAAGAAAAATGGGACATTTCACTGTACTGGCAGATACAGTTGAGCAGGCCATGCAGCAATCCACACAAATCAGATCAGCTTTGCGGCGCTGATACGGGATATTTATAAACGAATAACATCATGTCAAACACAACAGCACTGTTTGAGACCAGCATCACCAGCCTGCCCTTATTACACCGGGGTAAAGTGCGCGATCTCTATGAAGTGGATGAAAATAATTTACTGATTGTACAAACTGACCGTATTTCAGCATTTGATGTGGTGTTACCGACCACGATCCCGGAAAAAGGGAAAATTCTGACAAAAATCTCCCGCTTCTGGTTTGATAAGCTTGCCCATATTATTCCGAATCATCTCACCGGAATCGCCCCCGAAACCGTTGTTCACCCCCGTGAGCGCGATCAGGTTGCAGACCGTTCTTTTGTGGTCAGAAAACTGAAGCCTTTACCTGTTGAAGCCATTGTTCGCGGTTATCTCTCTGGTTCAGGATGGAAAGATTATCAACGCACCGGTACCATTTGTGGCATCACCCTCCCGAAAGGGTTGCGGGAGGCCGATAAAATTCCAGGTGGTGCAATTTTTACCCCATCGACCAAGGCGGAAGCAGGGTCGCATGATGAGAACATCTCCTGCGCTGCCTGCGAACAAATTCTGGGAGCACCATTAGCTTCAGCTGTCAGCAAATATGCTGTGGCACTTTATACAGCCGCTGCTGATTATGCGCTGACACGGAATATTATTATCGCGGATACCAAATTTGAATTTGGCCTGGATAAAGCCAGTCAGATTTATTTGATTGATGAGGCTTTAACACCGGATTCTTCACGCTTCTGGCCCGCAGAAAGTTATGAGCCGGGGAAAACACCGCCCAGCTATGACAAACAATTTATTCGTGACTGGCTGGAACAGACTGGCTGGAATAAGATTCCACCCGCACCTTCTATCCCGGATGACGTTCTTGCCAAAACGATAGAAAAATACCGGCAGGCTTACCAGGTACTAACAAGGTAGCTGAAGGCGGCTTTCTGTTACAAAACGAATCAGAATCATTCAGGCCACTACCCCGCTACTGTATTTCTTCAATCGGAAACGGGCACCCCACTAAAAATCCCTGGATATAATCAATCCCGATTTTTGCCAATCTTTCCCGAATATCCTGCGTCTCAACCAGCTCACCTATTGTTCCAATTTTTAGGGCATGTGCAAATTTGCTGATATTTTCAACTTTTTTCAGATCTTCCGCATCACGCAATATGTTACAGATCAGGCTGCCATCTATCTTTAAAAAATCAGCCCGAATATGCTTCAGCAAATCAAACGAACTGCGATCATGGTTAAAACTGCATAACGAAATAAGGCAGCCAGATTGCCGTAATTTTTTTACAAATTGAGCTGTGTTTTGCAAATTATCCATTGCATCAGCTGTTTCAATTTCGAAACATAGTTTCCCCGGTTCAATTTTGACAGCGTTCAGCAATTGCCGAATATGATCAGCAAACAGTGGATCGTTTAACGTACTCCGTGCCAGATTAATCCCAAACGAAACTCGCGATCCCTGTTTCTGTTTAGCAATGTAATGAATTATTTTTTCAGCCACCCACTTATCTAAACGTGGCATCAGGTTATATTTTTCAACAAAGGGCAGAAAAGCACCCGGAGGAATCAGGTTGGATTCCTCCTCCGCCATTCGTATGAGTACCTCATAGCAAATTGGCACTTCCTGATCCGATCTTGCAGCAACTATGCTTTGGCAGTACAGATGGAATTCATTCTGCTCGATAGCCTGAATAATTCGCTTTGAAAAATCTACAGACACCCAGGCTACTTGTTGATCCGTGTTCTTACCTGAAATCTGTGTATCTTTAGTTCCCTGTAATTGCTTTTGCCAGGCCGCTACCTGATCTCCCATATTTTGCGGCAGTATTTCCCCTTTTTTCATTAATCGCGGAGTGTAAAGCATATAAAACCCTATCACCCTGCCAGCCGAATCAAAGTGCGGCATAAAATGACCTGTAACCAGACACGCTGACTGATTTGCAAGTTGCTGAACATATTGGTTCTGTACAGTCTCTCCTGAGAGTACGCGTTCAATAGCAACACCAATATCAAAAAATAACGATTGATTAAAAAATTCTTTAAGGAATCTGTTTTCCACTTGCTCAGATCGTAATCCAAACCATTGCCGGAAGGCCCGGTTGTGGTACTGGCACTGTTGCTCTGTACTAAAATAAGCGAGCATTACTGGAAAGTTTTCATCTACGATCTGTAGCTTTGCCTTACTCTCTGAAGAAGTTTTTTCAGCCCAGAGCCGATATTTAATCTCATTAGCCAAGCGCTCTTTTTGTGCTGCTAATTGCGCGAATTGCTTTGCAAAAACTTTTTCGGTATGTGCAATTTGTACAATCATCACCAGAATTGCTGCCAGCAGGATTACCCATAATCCGGCAACAATATATGAGTCAGTCGTAATTAAAGAATGATCCAATGCAATTAATAAAGCCATGACAACAACTGCTGCCATGGCCGATAAGAAAGGTTTAATCGCACTGATTTTTGAAGTGGTACGCATAGCCATATTCAGGAGCATTTATCGAAATACTTATTCCCCAAAAAACTGACAGCAAATTAGCTGTAAACACTCAGCGGGTGTACTGAAGCCCAGAATTTCCAGAAATCACCAGGCGTTACTACAAAATCCCGGGTGGCATTTTCATTGACTGCAGTCAATTTTAATTGCCGAATTTTTTTCTTTCTCAGGGCCTGGAGTAATGGTAAAAACCAGTTTTTTTCCAGGTTAACCAACTCGTTCCGCCAGCTGTACGCATCCCTGTATTGAGCATATTTCTGCAGATCATCCAGCACAATCAATTGCCTGCCCACGTTACTGGAATGATTGAGTAATGCATCTGCATCTTTCGGTAAAGGATGGTGCATACCCCCCCCTGCTTCTGCCAAAGCCCGGGTAAATAAGTTATTTCCCCAAACGCTGTCATAGGTTGAATGTATCTTTGCAGGCCGGACTCCACCTCCCCACACCCACAAACTGTTTATTGGCAGCTCACCTCGCATTTCTCTGGCCTGATTTATCGGGTGCTCATAAAAAATCATCTGGATTTCATTAATCCTGCTGTTCCAGCTCCTGCTGTTTTTTCCCTGCGGCAAAAGGTTGTTGATGTTTTTCCCGGCAGCTTCGCTCAATAAAAATGTTTTTAAATCCGGAATCTCATTGCATTTCAGGTACCAGCGATTGGGGTGAAGGGGCAGTAAAGCTGCTCCATCATCTGAAAGAAGCTTATTGATACTATCGGCAAGAGAATTTGCTTCCTTTAAGGAAATATTCAGAATGTGACTATCTCCAAGGAGTATGTGGTTATTTTCGATTCGCAAATAAACCGGATCAGCTCGCAGCCAGTAATTTTCTCCAATTTCAATTTTATTTTCTTCATGTAACAGCATGATCGAAGCTACAGGCCAATCATGTTGTTTATCAACATTAAAATTTTTACATAGCCAGGATTCCAATACCTGCCCTGCAGCTGTAGCACTATCACTTTTAGCCAGAATAGTTTCCAAAGCGGGCAATTTCAAATCACGATAGATATCAGTTAGTGATCTATCCGGCCAAAACATATCAGGAATAAATAAATGCAGATTCATTTAAAGTAAAAAAATAAAAGACTTGAAAATAAATAATTATTGTGACTTGAAGATATGTATTTTTCAGCCCGGCTATAGATCTTATCTACTGCTTAAGTATCTCGCTGTTATGCTCTGTGTACATTGCTTCATCTCGTACCATCCGGTTTCAGAGGCACCTTTATAAATTAATAAGAACCATTAGTTGCATATTTGTCAGATTTGAATATAATTTTAAGAATCGTTCTCATTATTAAATGCAGGCATAGCTGGCAGGCCTTAAGTATAGAACGTGAATCTGAAAACTATTCGACAAAAAATATCTTTCATGTATATTTGTTTATGCAAGGGCGTAACTGATCGTGATATCTGTCAGGCTGTAAAACAGGGCGCTGTAAGGATGCGTGATCTGAGAAGCAGCCTGGGTGTTACCGGACAGTGTGGTGTTTGTGCTTGCCGTGCCAAAATGACGCTGGATAAAGCATTAAGCCAGGAATTTGCTCAGCAGGCTGGTGTCAGGTCATTGTAAAAACCGTACCCGGTTTGCCGGTATTTGTTAACAGTTCATTTATAGAGAAAAACCATGAAAGGGAATGCCGATATTATTCGCTGGCTAAATCGTCAGTTACAGCATGAATTGACTGCGATCAATCAATACTTCCTTCATGCGCGTATGTATAAAAACTGGGGATTTAACAAACTGGGATCGCATGAATATCACGAATCTATTGAAGAGATGAAACATGCAGATCAATTGATTGAACGTATTCTTTTTCTTGAGGGGCTGCCTAATCTGCAAGAACTTGGCAAGTTATTGATTGGTGAAAATGTACAAGAATGTATCTCTTGTGACTTAGAGCTGGAGCGTACTGCCAGGGAAACACTTATCAGTGCAGTCGCCGCTTGTGAAACAGCTCAAGATTTTGTCTCACGTGAAATTTTCAAGGAAATTCTGGAAGATACAGAAGAGCATATTGACTGGCTGGAAACTCAGCAGGATATGGTTCAAAGTATCGGGTCACAAAACTGGCTGCAAAGTCAGATTTAATTTTCTGAGCGTATTTCACTGGTGGCCAGGTTGTAAACCGGTTCTGTCTGTCTATGCAGACTGTTAAAGATCAGGATATACAGTAGAATACTGTGCATAGTGAACTAGGTTTATTACTATGACTATCCATTGTACCCAGTGCAACAGCGGTCGTGTCTACAGGTCAAGATTAAGACCTGGTGAGCGTACTCCCGCCCATTTATTGCTGGCTCCTTATCGCTGTCGTGACTGCAAAACGCGTTTCTGGGGGCGGGACAGCAATGCCTATCTGGTTACTGCTGTAGGAATAGGTAGTGTACTTCTACTGGGCTCCCTTACTTGGATAGGATTTTCTTCTGATGAATCAGTAGAAAGAAGCCCGCTGTTACAGCCACAAACAGCATCTACCATAGATTCACTTCAATCCAGTTCCCAACTTCCCTCTCCCAGCCCGTCAGCCAAACCGACACTTACTGAAGCAATTGCACGTGGAGAGAATATTGATCTTCAGTCAGTTAAAAGTGAGAACACAAACATTTTACCTAATCCGGACGATAACCGGCTTTATACAATTAATTTATTCCTTGAAAAAGCAAAAAAAGGTAATGCGGACGCCCAATACCAATTGGGTATTCTGTATCTAACCGGGAAAGGGACACTTCAGGATTTTTCAGAAGCGTCAAAATGGTTTATTTCTGCAGCTGAACAAAATCACCCACTTGCACAATATGAGCTGGGGTTGCTTTATCAAATTGGTCAGGGTGTGGAAATGGATAACGAAAAAAGTTATATGTGGTTGAATCTGGCAGCAGCTGCTGGTATAGAACAGGCTGCACTTGCTCGAGACAAGGTCATGCGATTGCTTAGCCGTACTCAACTTGCTTCAGCACAAAAAGCGGCCCGGGAATGGCTTACTTCCAGAAATAAATCTGAAAAATAAATTCCTTCCCCGAGCTTGATAAATCAGTAAAAAACACTCCAGCCTTTAGAGTGCTTTTACCATATCCTCAACAACCTTTTTGGCATCACCGAATACCATCATGGTCTTGTCCATATAGAAAAGATCGTTATCCAACCCTGCATAACCAACAGCCATACTGCGCTTGACAACCATCACTGTGCGCGCCTTATAGGCTTCCAGAATCGGCATTCCGTAAATTGGACTACCCTGCACATTTGCAGCCGGGTTAACCACGTCGTTTGCACCCAGTACAAGAACAACATCCGTATTCGGGAAATCACTATTGATTTCGTCCATCTCCTGTACCATCTCGTAAGGAATTTCAGCCTCTGCAAGTAAGACGTTCATATGCCCCGGCATACGGCCTGCAACAGGGTGAATGGCAAAACGTACATTGATCCCTTTCTTATGTAGTGCCTGCGCCAACTCTTTAACTGCATGTTGTGCACGTGCAACCGCCAGCCCATACCCGGGAATGATGATAACGCTATCCGCATTCCCCATCAGGAATGCCGCATCATCTGCGCTACCGCTACGATAGGATTTCTGTGTGCCATCATCAACACTCTGACTGCCGCCATCGCTACCGAAACCTCCCAGAATGACAGAAAGGAACGGGCGATTCATGGCCTTACACATGATATAGGAAAGAATTGCACCAGAACTGCCCACCAGCGAGCCCGCAATAATCAGCATCGGATTCCCGAGTGAAAAGCCAATTCCTGCAGCTGCCCATCCGGAATAGGAATTCAGCATTGAGATCACAACTGGCATATCTGCACCGCCAATTGGAATAATGATAAGGAAACCAAGCAGGAAAGCAATAGCAGTCATTGCTGAAAATGCTGTCCAGTTTGTTGCCTCGCTAAAGAAAAACCATAATCCGAAACCGATCATAACAATGGCCAGTAACAGATTGATCATGTGCTGACCACCAAAAATAATTGGTGCTCCACTCATCCGGCCGGACAGTTTAAGAAATGCAATAACAGAACCGGACCATGTCATGGCGCCAATGAAGGTACCCAGAAAAAGTTCGAGTTTGTTGCCGGTTGGCAATATTTCAGGCAAATCAAATGAAGCCGGATTATTAACGGCTGTAATTGCAATAAATACTGCAGCCAGACCAACAAGTGAATGCATAAATGCAATCAGTTCCGGCATAGCCGTCATCTGGATACGCTGCGCTATAATTGAACCAATGATTGCACCAATAGCGATACATCCCAGAATTAGCCCCCAGTTTCCGGTAATCGTCAATGTAGTAGATACAGCGATAGCCATACCCAACATGCCAAGAAGATTTCCGCGGCGAGCAGAAAGAGGTGAACTCAACCCCTTAAGTGAGAGAATAAAAAATACAGCTGCGACCAAATAGGCAAGAGCAATAAAATTAACAGACATTTAGGCTTTTCCTTTTTTGTCTTTTTTCTTAAACATTTCCAGCATCCGCTGAGTAACCAGAAATCCACCAAATACATTGATAGATGCCAGAATAACGGCAGCAGCCCCCAACCAGGCACCCCAGTCAGCCTCAGTAGATCCGGCTGCCAGCATTGCCCCTACCAGAATGATGCTGGAGATGGCATTGGTCACGGACATTAAAGGGGTGTGGAGAGCTGGCGTCACATTCCACACTACATGGTAACCAACGAACACTGCCAGTACAAATATTGTCAGATTAACAATCGTTGGATCGACTTCTCCAATCATATGTTTTCCTTATAGAAATTCATAAATTTTTATGAGTACAGCAAGTGTTCACTTATACCTTGCCAATTACTTCCCCGGCAATACAGGCCAGGCTGCCATTGATAACCTCGTCTTCACGATCTATTTTGAGCTCACCGGTTTGTGCATCAAGTATCAGATTCAGAAAATTCAGCAGATTACGTGCATATAACGCACTGGCATCGGCTGCCACCAATCCGGGTAAATTCGCAATACCCACCAGATGTACGCCGTGTTTAACCACTGTTTTACCCAATTCTGATAATGGGCAGTTCCCACCCGCCTCAACCGCCATATCAACAATGACTGACCCCGGCTTCATGGCCTTAACTGTTTCTTCACTGATGAGAACAGGTGCAGGTCGCCCTGGAATCAGAGCTGTCGTAATAATAATGTCAGCAGCAGCAGCGCGATCCTGAATCAACTCACCTTGCCGGCGTTTATAATCCTCCGACATCTCCGATGCATACCCGCCAGCTGTCTCGGCTTTGGCTTTTTCTTCATCCGTCAGTGGAACTTCCACAAACTTTGCCCCTAAACTCTCAACCTGTTCCTTGACTGCTGGCCTTACGTCAAAAGCTTCAACTACAGCTCCCAGCCGTTTGGCAGTGGCAATAGCCTGTAACCCGGCCACACCCGCCCCCAGAATCAGCACACGCGCTGCCTTAACTGTACCTGCAGCCGTCATCAGCATGGGGAAAAATTTCTGGTATATATTAGCAGCCAGGATAACTGCTTTATATCCGCCAATATTGGCCTGGGAAGAGAGAACATCCATACTTTGCGCTCGCGATATACGCGGTAATTTTTCCATCGCAAACGCAGTTATCCCATGCCTGGCTACAGATTCGAGTTCCTCCAGATGATGTGGTGCAAGCAAGCCAATAAGTACGGCATCCTTTTTCATTAGTGCCAGCTCACTTATTTCCGGCCCTCTCACTTTCAGCACAATCTGAGATTGCTCATATAGCTGCGAAGCAGAAGAAACAACAGTAGCACCTGCTTCCTGAAAGGCCGAATCCGGAATACTCGCACCAACACCAGCACCTGACTGCACCAGAACGATATGCAATCCCTTGGCAGTTAATTTTTTGACAGTTTCCGGCGTGGCCGCCACGCGCGTTTCCCCTGCACGTGTTTCAGCAGGTATGCCTATGTGCATGGATATTCCCCCTTATTATTTTGATAATTCATTGATTAGAATTGATATAAATTTAATTAATGCTGGATTATAAATCAATTTACTGTTGATTAAATCTCGGTGGCATTTTCTGCCCGGTCAGGAAATTCAGTTACCGCCATGTTGCAGACAGTGACCGATCCACCGGCCTGTCAGCTTCTCCTGAACACTATTTTGGCGTAAACGTGATGCCAGCCCGCTAAAATCAACCATATCCAGCGGCTGATCCTGGTTAAAACAGGAAAATACATATGTGACCTCCCCCGTTACCGGGTCTTTCTGCGGCTGCAGACACTGTGCACAAATCTCTTTCATCATGCATTGCATCGGGGAATTGATCGAGCCAACTGCAAAATGTTCCGCCTTAAGATAAGGAGCAAGCTGCTGATGCCGTGCCGCACCGACAGCAGCCATCATACGATCGGAACCGATAACAATAATACGATCAGCTGCCTGCATCGGAATCGGTATACGGCCAAGTTCACCCCTGGCATAAGCCACCATCGCCTGCACAATATTCCCGACATAACTCAGATCACCCGGGCGGGAAGGCTGAAACCCGGGTGCCTCGTCACTGCACCAGACAATGGTATCCGCTGCTGCTTCTATTTCTGCCACCTTATAACGATCTGCCAGCTTTTTGTATCCGGCAAAATACAGAACCCTGCAACCGGCAGCACGTGCGGCAGCACCAATAGAGAATAACACCGCATTACCCAGACCGCCGCCAACCAATACAACGGTTTCATTGGATTCAATCTCTGTTGGAGCACCTGTCGGGCCCATCAGTACGACCGGTTCGCCTGGCTGCAGCAAAGTGCATAAATTTGCTGATCCTCCCATTTCCAGTGCTATCAGCGAAACCAGTCCTTTGGATACATCAACCGAAGCACCGGTGAGTGCGATACCTTCCATCGCAAGACGAGTCTCTCCAGAAATTTTGGCAAGTGATGCATAATTCTGGAAGCGATAAAACTGCCCCGGGTGAAAATGACGTGCTGCCTGCGGGGCATGAACAACAACTTCTATGATGTTTGAGGTCAGTCTTTCCACCTTATGCACAGTAGCACGCAACAATCCTCCAACTTCAGCAAAAAACCGGGAAGGAGCCTGTGCTGACGCAGGATCGACTTGAGCCAGCACCTGGCTTACTACAGGATACCCCTGCTTAGCGCTCGCCATTGCCTTAACCACATTTCCCGAATAAGACGGATGCAAATCACCGAAGAAACTGATAAAGCGTCCGTCATCAGAGCAACTTAACAATACTGCCGGTATTTCCGGTTTAGGGTTACTCCGAACCGCATCAAGGGGGTTGCCCTGCTCATCGCAGGAAGCGAAATAGCGCCCGTTCAGCTTGAAATTTTGTGCATCTTCACGCGCCAGAACTGTATTTGGCTGAGTTCCCGCAGCCACCAGGATTGTACGCGCAGGCAGAGTAACCTCTCTGGTTTTTTGCCAGCTGCCTTCCTCATTTACCTCCTGTACCGTAAAGTGAATGGATTGAACATGTTCCCACTGATCAATATCAATTCTCGCTGGTGTCAGACCCTCTGCAAAATATATTCCTTCTTCCAGTGCCTTCTCTACTTCTTCGTGATTCAGCGTATAAGAAGGGCTGTCGATCAACCGTTTCCGATAGGCAATCATGGCACCACCCCAAGATTGCAATAATGCGGCAACACGAGGCTCACGCCCTTCCAGCGCAGCTAAAGCCTTTTCGCTGCGGATGGCTTGCGCATGTCTCATAAATTCTTCCGCAATCTCGCATTCTTCACTATCCCAGTTCACGCGCACCGCTTCTTCACCCTGTACGGCGGCCAGTATTTCATAGCGCTGCAGGAATTTTTCCACCTGAACCGGATAATAGGCCAGTGCTTCGGTCGCTGCATCAATAGCCGTCAGCCCCCCTCCAATTACTACAACCGGTAAGCGTAACTGCATATTGGCAATGGAGCTGCTCTGTGCTGCACCTGTCAGCTGGAGAGCCATCAAAAAATCGGAAGCTGCACGCACACCGCGTGCCAACCCGTTGGGAATGTCCAGAATTGTTGGGCGCCCTGCACCTGCTGCCAGTGCAATATGATCAAAACCAAGATCCCATGCATCTTCAACAGTTAGTGTGCCACCAAAACGCACACCACCAAACAGGGCAAATTCCGAGCGACGCTCCAGCAACAAACGGATCAGTTTGAGAAAATTCTTATCCCAGCGGACTGTTATGCCATATTCAGCGACACCACCGAATCCGGCAGGCAACCGTTCCCCCAGATCTTCACCCAGTTGTTTTACATCAAAAATTGGTACAAAGGCACTGCGCTCACCCGCTATATTTATCCCGGACACCGCAGCCGATAAAGGCTCTATTTTTAACCCATCGACCCCTACCACAGTATGCCCATCATTCATCAGATGATGCGACAGCGTATAACCCGCCGGCCCCATACCGACCACCAGCACTTTCCTGCCGGTTGCCGCTTTAGGATAAGGTCTGAGAAAATCAAGAGGATTCCAGCGCGTCAACAAGCTGTAAATTTCAAATCCCCAGGGCAATTCAAGTACATCTTTCAATGTCCGTGTCTCAGCCTGAGGAATATTGACCGGATCCTGCTTCTGATAAATACACGATTTCATGCAATCATTACAGATCCGATGGCCCGTTCCGGCACACATTGGATTATCCAGCACAATCATAGCCAGACTGCCGATTGCCACCCCCTGTGATTTCAGTTTATGAAATTCTGAAATCCGTTCTTCCAGCGGACAACCGGCCAGCAATACACCCAGATCATTTTTTTTGAATGCTTTAACTTCCGGAGTTTCTTTTGATTTTTGTAAAAATCCTTTTGAACAGGAATCTTTGCCCTGTTCATGGCACCAGATACAGTAATTGGTTTCATCCAGAGCACCTGTTAAATCAGTTCCCTGATCAGTCAGCGAAAACCCTTCCCGATGCCGGGTATGGTCAAGACTGTGAACCGTATATCCATTCAGGTCATTACTCGTCAGCGACAACAGATGCCGGGAATCTAGTTTACGCGGAGATTTAAACAAAATACCCTGCCGGGTATGCGCCTGCCCTTCGGGGGTACGTAACGCCCAGGCAGCATATTGCAATGCAAGTTCAAGTTGTGCTGCATGCTTGGCTTCATCTTCCAGCCAGCGCGCAACATGAGACGCAAAAACCAGCTCCGAAAAAGGCTGACCAAATTCTTTGGTTAACTTCTGTTCAAGTGCCACCCCATCCAATACCTGCAATACCTCATCGCTCACTTTGCCCCTGGCTTTCCGCTGTACAAACTGCCGTTTGCAAAAATAGAGCGGAGCAAGCTCGTGATGGCGTGCTGCCAGCGCATTTACCTCGGCTTTAATACCAAACAGTGTTGCGATGAAATCCTCCAGCCAGGGGGCAATCTCAATCAGCAAAGCAGATTCATCTTTTTGCGCCAGTTGCTCAGGGTTCTGACGACCGCGAATCAGCTGATCATGTAATGGGGCATCACCTTCCCTAAGAAAATTCAGGAACAGCTGATCAAGCTTGACCAGTCCATCACGCTCATATAACTCGGGAAAAGACATACCAAACCCGAGCGCGAGTACAGCATCAGAAGTCGTTGAAGGATTATTACGTGTTGATCGGAAATCAATCATGTTTTTAATCAGTAATTGGGTATTTTAGATACGGATACGAGGGGTGAGATAAACCGAAACCAGCTGATAACGTAATATGTGATTCAGCAGATACCCGATCAGGAATTACAAATCATGCCAGCAGCAACAGTGTTGTTGCTGACTTCATCAATCAGGATAAAACAACCGGTTCCACGATTTTTTGTGTACTCGTCAATAACGAGCGGCTGCTGCACTTTCATCCCGATCCGGGCAATATCATTCATAACCAGAGTGTCAGCCACCTCATGATTCATGGTATTGATATCAACCCGATAATCAATACGACCAATCAAACCTTTAACCATACGTGTCGTATGCTTGACAATATATTTCCGGCCGGAATCAAATGCCTGTTCAGACAGCCAGCAGAGTATGGCATCGAATTCCCGGGTAATTTCGGGCTGTCCGCCACTGCTGACCAGCATATCTCCTCGAGAGATATCCAGATGATCTTCAATTGTCAGGGTAATGGATTGCGGAGCAAATGCTGTTTTCAGAGTATCGTTATAAAAAAGGATTTCCCTGATATGCGACGTCAAACCGGAAGGCAGCACTGTTACAGGATCCCCTACCTTGACAGATCCGGATTCAACCCGTCCCATATAGCCACGGAAATCATGCATGGCCTCTGTTTGAGGACGTGAAACCCACTGTACCGGAAAACGGAAATCCTGCGTATTGATATCGTGTTCTGTATTGATCGTTTCCAGATAATCCAGCAAAGGCTTTCCTGAGTACCAGTTCAGATTATCTCCGCGCTCCACGACCATATCACCCGCCAGCGCGGACATCGGAATATATTCAACAGAGCGCAGCCCTAATGCCTGTAAAAAAGGAGAAAACTCGGAGCGAATCTGGTTGAAGATATCCTGGGAATAACCAACCAGATCCATTTTATTGATCGCCACCACCAGATGAGGAATCCCCACCAGGCTGGCAAGGTAAGCATGCCGTCTGGACTGTGTCAGAACCCCTTTGCGTGCATCAATCAGAATAATTGCCAAATTTGCTGTAGAAGCGCCCGTTACCATATTACGGGTGTACTGCTCATGGCCAGGTGTATCAGCGATAATGAATTTACGCCTGGGGGTGGTGAAATAACGATAAGCCACATCAATAGTAATCCCCTGCTCCCGCTCTGCCTGCAAACCATCAGTAAGCAGCGAGAGATCCATTTTCTCCATCCCTCGTTTGTTGGAAGTTCTGGCAATGGCACTCAGCTGATCCTCGAAGATAGACTTGGAATCATGTAACAGACGCCCTATCAGCGTACTTTTGCCATCATCCACACTTCCAGCTGTAATAAATCGCAGTAGCTCGGCATGGTCGAGGCCGACATTTTCAACGACTGACATGTTTCAGAAAAACCTATGAAGATAAAAAATAAAATTGAAACTGCCCGGCGGTACGCTAAAAATAACCTTCCCGCTTTCGCAACTCCATTGACGCTTCGGAAGTCTGGTCATCCATGCGTGTTGCGCCGCGCTCGGTAATCCGAGTTAACGCTGTTTCCGCAATGATTTCTTCAACATTTCTGGCATGAGAGGCTACCGGGCAGGTACAGCTCATATCCCCGACGGTACGGAACCGTACCATTATATTTTGCACATGCTCTCCTGCCTTAGGCTGAACCAGATATGACACCGGCACCAGACTGTTATCCCGCACAATCACCTCTCTTTCATGTGCGTAATAAATTGAAGGAATTTCAAGCTGTTCCCGTCCAATGTATTCCCAGATATCCAGTTCTGTCCAGTTACTGATCGGAAAAACCCGGATATTTTCACCCGGGTGTGTCCGGGTATTGTAGAGACTCCATAGCTCCGGGCGCTGATTCTTGGGATCCCACTGCCCGAATTCATCACGAAATGAAAAAATACGTTCCTTTGCACGTGCTTTCTCTTCATCTCTGCGGGCGCCGCCAATACAGGCGTCAAATCCGAATTCCTCAATCGCGTCCAGTAGCGTAATTGATTGAAAAGGATTGCGGCTCTGGCCTTCAGAGCGTAAAACAACTCGACCGCGCTGAATGGAATCTTCCATACTGCGTACTATCAGACGTTCTCCCAGATTTTTTGCCCGGTAGTCACGAAACTCGATAACTTCCGGAAAATTATGGCCGGTATCGATATGCATCAGCGGAAAAGGAAAATGGCTCGGACGGAAAGCCTTTTCAGCCAGCCTCAACAAAACGACTGAATCCTTTCCACCGGAAAAAAGCAGTACAGGGTTGGTGCACTCTGCAGCCACTTCCCGCATGATATGGATCGCTTCACTTTCCAGTGCATCCAAATGAGTAAAATTTAACCGTTGATTCATCTTGTTCATTAACAAATTGATTTATGTTTCCGCTTTTCTGGCATGCAGACCACATTCTTTAGATTCAGGATTTTCCCACCACCATCGCCCGGAACGAATGTCCTCTCCCGGAGTAATCGCTCTTGTACAGGGTGCACAACCTATACTGGGATAAAAACGATCATGCAGTGAATTGTAGGGAACCTGCTGCTGCCTGATATAGTCCCACACATCCTTTTCTGTCCATTCACAGAGAGGACTGAATTTATGCAAACTGTGATCATTATCAAAAACCAGTAACTTCAACCCGTCGCGTGTTGCAGACTGCTCACGGCGCATTCCTGTAATCCAGGCTTTTTTGCCGGCCAGAGCCCGTTTCAAAGGCTCAACCTTACGGATATAACAGCAACGCTTGCGCAAGTCGATGCTATCGTAAAACCCATTCGGCCCGTGTTGTGCCACATAACTTTCGACAGCTGATGCATCAGGAAAATAGGCATATACAGAAACACCATAATGCTCTTTTACCTTTTGCATCAGATCATAGGTTTCCTCTGGCAGCCGGCCGGTATCCAAGGTAAACATACCAATCCCGGGATAATGGCGCACGATCAGATCTGTCAGCACCATATCCTCAGCACCAAAACTGTTGGCAAATACGGCAGGTGCATAATTCTGCTGAATATCACTCAGCACACCGTGCAATTGATCAACTTTTTGCTGCAATGCCTGATCTTCCATGGTGAAATCCAACCTGCCAGGAAAGCCTCAAACAGTGGAAGCCGGATTACCGGTCTGATGCTTCAAAACAGCCCCACCTGAAATTTGCGGCAATGCACCTTCCAGATCAAGCTGGCGATCAAATTCCATACAGAATTTCGCTGCATCATTAGTCCAGGCATCCATTTCAGCGTACCATTCAGTCAGTAGCTGATCATTTAACCCTTCATCCGGCCAGGAAAAATACCGCACAAAGTTAGAAATGGATTTCGCCAGGGCGGAATGCGCAGGGGCTATTTGCGCTAACTCCATAGCCTGTTCTGCAAGTGTTTCATGTTTACGCCCCCCGGCCAGCTGTATTACTCCCTGGCTGATCATTTGAATAACTGCCTCAGCAGATTTAAGGGATTCCACAAAATCACGCTGGAATTTCAGCGCATTGCGGTAATTCCGCTCATTAGCTGCGTCAAAGAAGGTTGTACCAATCTGCACCTGCTTGGCTCCCGCACATTCGCCTCCACCCAACTGCAATACTTTAAAATCATCGGCATGGCCGTGATCACGCGCGACAGAAGCCAGTTCCTCAGAACTGACCTCTATTAAATCAGCAACCAGTTCACTGAAATATCCGGTACCTTTACGGCGAGTCCAGTTAAAAAATGATTCATCCGCTGCACGATCCGCATCAAATGAGGTTTTCACGCGATCAATGGCTGTCTCAATGCGAGCGGTTGGAACAGAAGGCCCCTTGAAAGCCAGCCCTCCCCCTGCCATCCCATCCCCTCCAAAATACATCTGATAATGCGGTACCAGCTTGCCATGCATGCGCTTACCTTCACCATATATACCAATATCTCCGACTTCAGGCTGAGCGCAGCCATTGTGGCACCCTGACACACGAATCCTCAGATCGTGCTTGCCACCTGATAATTTTCCTCCCACAGTAGGACTGGAAGTAATCCCCAGTCGGCATGTGGATGTACCCGGACAAGCCACAACATTATCACCCGCCCTGGGTAAACCCAGATCCAGCCCGGCCAGCGCAAGCTGGATATCAGAGAGCAAGTCCTGCGGCACGTTTACCAGCATCATGTTTTGATCCTGGGTTGTACGCACTTCGAGAAAATCATGTTTCTTTAATAACCCGGCCAATCCTCTCAACTGAACAGCACTTAGCTGTCCCAGACGGACACTGATTGGCACTACTTTTAAGTCAGGCTGTTTTTGTTCAAAAATATGACGTGGTGCACCCTGACCAGGCGCCTCAACATCTGTTCTGCCTGCCGCCCATTTTCCTTCGGGGTAAGGCTGGTTTTTCAATACCTCTTTGATACGGGCAAGCTCTTCCTGATATTTTCCGATAAAACCTTCTTCACCAAATTTATCCACCAGAAACTTGATACGTGATTTTGCACGCTTGGCTCGATCTGAATATTTGTTATGAACGGTCAACGCTGCTTCGATAACCAGAAACAGATCCTTTTCTTCAATAAACGGCTCAACCACAATTGCTTCATGCGGTTTATGACCAAGCCCGCCACCAATTACAATTTTGAAGCCAAACTTCCCTTCCTGATTCTTGACTGCAACAATTCCCAGATCATGGATCATGGACTGAGCGCAATCCGATTCGCATCCCGAATAACTGATCTTGAATTTCCGTGGCATCAGCTGATTAAGCGGTTTGCGTAAAAAGTGCCGTACCGTAGCATTAAGATAATGAGTAACATCGGTATGCTCTCGTGAGCACACCCCTGCCAGGGGACACGCAGTAATATTGCGGATCGTATTGCCACATGCTTCCCGCGTTGTCAGGCCACCCTGCAGCAAACGGCGCATGGCAGCCGGCGTATCTCTCAGCGGGACGTAATGCAGCTGGATATCCTGACGGGTTGTGATATGTGCCTTATCGTGCTGTGCGTAGTTTTCCAGCACATCTGCAATTGCCTCAAGCTGTGTGCGCACCAGTCGCCCGCCCGGAATTTTGACACGCACCATGTGGACACCTTCCTGCCGCTGACCGTAGATACCCATTTGCAGACGGGTGGCCATAAACCGGTCACCATCCACCTGACCATTTATCATTCCGAGCATCGCCTGCTCGTAGGCATCAATTTCTTTGCTGTCAGCAAGATCAGTCAAATAATCCATTTTCACTCTCCGTAGCTTCCTTTAGTGCGCTATATTGTTGTTTGTTATAAATTTGTTGAATTATTTCAACAGGGAAAGCGCAGCATTTTATCTGATAATCACGTACTGCTGGCGCCAATCTTGTAAATAAGAGGCTGAATTACCGCATTATCGGCCATATAACATCATCCGGATTTTGTTAGCCGGCAATTTTTAATCGTATCAGTCGTATCCCGCCTCAGCTCTATTTTTCCGAGAGCTTAACAATATTTTTTTATAAAATAAAATACTAATAAATTAAATACATATTACTAAAATATATATAAATGAAACTCCAGCAACTGCGATACCTCAATGAAATTGCCAGGCAAAAGCTTAATCTGTCCAAAGCAGCGGGTGTACTGCATACCTCCCAGCCCGGCATTAGCCGGCAGATCCAGCTGCTGGAACAGGAGCTGGGCGTTGAAATCTTTACACGCAACGGGAAACGTCTCACACATATCACCCCGCCGGGATTAGCGATTCTCGAAACAGCGCAGAGAATGCTGCAAGATGCGGATAACCTGAAAAAGATTGGCAAAGAATTCAGTGACAGAGAAAGTGGCACACTCATTATCGCCACGACACATACACAGGCACGATATGCTCTGCCCGCCGTCATCAAACGTTTTATCGGGCGCTATCCAAAAATCAAGCTAACATTGCGTCAGGGCAGTCCGATTGAAATAGCCACCTGGGTTTCCTCCGGCAAAGCTGATTTGGCCATTGCAACCGAAGCAATCGAATTATTTGATGAACTCGTTATGTTGCCTTGCTATGAATGGAACAGATGTATCGTTGTTCCTCCCAGACATCCTTTGCTCCTGCTCAGGGAATTAACGCTTGAAGCCATCGCTGAACACCCTATTGTCACTTACGATTTTGCTTTTACCGGCCGTTCCAAAATCAACCAGGCATTTGAAGCCAGAGGACTAAAACCAAACGTCGTTCTGACAGCGATTGACGCTGACGTAATCAAAACCTACGTGGAAATTGGATTGGGTGTGGGCATCCTGGCAAAAATGGCTTTTGATCCGGTGCGCGACAAGAAGTTACGGGCGATTGATGCCGCGCATTTGTTTGAACCCAGCACCACCCGTATCGGTATCAGTCGTAACAGCTATATTCGCCACTATATTTACGATTTTATCGAGATGTTTGCTCCACATCTGGATACAGAAACTGTCAAAAAAGCATTAACGAAGCATGTCTCCGCAGAATATAAACAGCAAACCCGTTAATGCGCAAAGATCAGGTTGACTGCCACACAAACAGCGATATTGAAAGTGCCTGACAACCACTGCGCACGCGAATGGCCATCAGGCTATATCAGATAGCAGACTACAGCTTCGCGCCAGTACCTACCAGGACAGCAGAAACAATCTTGTAAGAAAAAGTTTCAGGTTCCAGACTGTCTTGCGGACGTCCGTCGATCTCTGCATGCGGATAGCCAAAAGATGGCAGTTTGCCAATAGCACAAGCCTTGCCGAGATCAACATTTTCTCCATCGTTGAAAGCCACCCAGTTCATCTCCCAGGATCCAAACAGCTTTTCTCTCAACTGACTGATTGTTTCATGGTTATGTGGCAATGATTCAGCTGCCGCCACCCTCGCCACATCAGACGGATCTACCGGCACCCAACCGAATCCGGAAAGATAAAATTCCGCCTGGCAATGCTGGGAAGTACTTACATCCCCTGTTTTACCCAGGTTTTTGTTCAGTGCAGAGTCATTGATACGAATCCCGTACTGGATTCTGGCCGGGATGCCGGAAGCACGCGCAAGTCCGACAAAAATCGTATGAATATCAGCACATTTCCCGCTGAGTTTATCTTTCTTCGAAAGTAGACTCCGTAGATCGCCATTGCCCTGGCCGCGCATATTCACATCATAAGCAACATTATCAATCACCCAGTCATAAATGGCGCGTGCCTGTTGCAAAGGTGAGCCTGCCCTGGCCTGGCCAGTTATGGAAAATGCTGTTTTTTTCACAGCATCGTCTAACGGGATCAGTCTGGTTGACTGCAAATAGCGTTTTACATCCTGAGGAATCACAACCCTGGCCGGTGCCTTATAAAAACGCAGATCAACCGACCGATCACACGTTTTTACGATGCTGCTCACCTTGACGGTACGCTCTCCCCCTTTTTGCCATTCGGCATGGAATACCGGTGAGCGGGTACCGGGTAACATGCTGAATCCGGCTGAACTGGCATTGCCACTCCAGTTGCTTCCCTGTGTGAACTGGTAAGTGGTATCCGTGGTATCCGGCAGTGGCAGCCACAGCTTTGCAGCTTTACCTGCCGCGGGTAACGTCACCTGATACGTCAGCTGATAACCACGCCATTTAGCCTGATTTAAAGGCAATGCGGCTGCTCGTGATATTGCCGGAAACAGTGCCGCAGCTGCCGCACCTGACCCAACCAGCTTGAAAAAACTCCTGCGTTTCATACAACTCCTCATCAATGGTAGTATTGGAACCCGCTAAATTTATCGCTGCCGGCCAACCTCGTCAATTCCCAACGGTTTTTCATGCCAGACAACTCATTTCAGCTTGCCGCAATTGATATTACAACCGGCGACAACCCGTTATACACCGTGATATGGATGCACGGGCTGGGGGCAGATGGTAATGATTTTGTACCCGTTGTACAAACGCTCGATTTGCCAGCCGTTCCAGTCCGTTTTCTGTTTCCTCACGCTCCCCTGCAACCCGTCACCATCAACGGCGGCTATACCATGCGGGCCTGGTACGATATCCGGCATACTGATCTCATTGAACAGGAAGATGAAGCCGGGCTGTACAGATCTCAGCATGCCATCACGGCACTCATCGAACGTGAACACCAGAGGGGTACCCCGTCTGACCATGTTATTCTTGCCGGGTTCTCGCAAGGCGCTGCCATGGCACTGCAAACCGGATTACGTTATCCAGGCAGGCTTGCCGGCATTATCGCGTTATCAGGCTACCTTCCGCTCGCTCATAAAATTGCTGAAGAGGCACATACCGCCGGCAAAGCCACTCCCGTATTCATGGCACACGGGAATGAAGATCCCATCGTTCCGATAGCATTGGCACACACCTCGCTGCAACTGCTGCGCAAATACCATTATTCTGTAACCTGGCATGAATATCCGATGGAGCACAGCGTATGTAATCAGGAACTGGCCGACATTTCCCGCTGGCTGAAAACCCTCCTGAAATAAGAGTAAATTCAGGCAATGGCTCACGACAACAACCATTATTCACACCGTTCCGGCTGGTTACGAGCCGCCGTACTGGGTGCTAATGACGGCATTGTTTCAATCGCCAGCCTGATTATCGGGGTGGCCGCCGCTTCTACTACCGTGAATGAAATCGTTCTTGCGGGCGTGGCCGGCCTTGTTGCCGGCGCCATGTCAATGGCAGCGGGTGAATATGTATCTGTCAGCTCTCAATCCGATACAGAAAAAGCGGATATTGCCCTGGAGCAATATCATCTTGACCGGGATATTGATTTCGAACTGCAGGAACTTACGGATATCTACATCAAACGAGGCCTGCAACCCGAACTGGCATCACAAGTTGCTGAAGAACTCATGGCACATGATGCACTGGATGCTCATCTGCGAGATGAACTGGGTCTACACGAACGCACCAACGCAAAACCCATTCAGGCTGCTTTCACTTCGGCAGGCATGTTTACTGTTGGTGCCTCGATTCCTCTCGCGGCAACTATCATTGCACCTGCAGGCCAGATTATTCCTACTGTGGCAGCATCCTCTCTGCTCGCACTTGCTGCACTGGGCGCAGAAGCCGCCTATCTTGGAAGAGCCAATATAGTGACAGGTACTGCACGTGTCATTTTCTGGGGAGCGCTGGCCATGGGATTTACCGCACTTACCGGCATATTCTTCGGGATCGTTGCCTGAAGGTAACCTGCAGCAACACCAACCATTTTCATCATAAAAGGAGCCCTGCCCTGGATCTGATCTTATGGCGCCACGCTGAAGCGGAAGACCGCATTCCCGATTCAGCACGTGAGTTAACCGAAAAAGGCCTGAAACAGGCACAGAAAGTGGCCCGCTGGCTTGAACCCAGACTACCGGAAAATACCCGCATTATCGTCAGTCCGGCTGTACGCACACAGCAAACGGCCTCGGCACTGACCACCCGCTTTGAAACCAGTGATCAGATAGGTACAAGCACCACACCACTCAAAATACTGAACACAGTTGCCTGGCCGGCGGCGGAAGGAACAGTGCTGGTAGTGGGACACCAGCCAACCCTCGGCAAAATTGCTTCCCTCCTGCTCAAAGGAGATGAAAGCGGTTTCACTGTACGCAAAGGCTCAATCTGGTGGTTCAGCTGCAAACAAAAAGATGAGCAGGGAGGCACTATTTTGCGGGCGGTGATCACCCCTGAAATTCTGTGAATCCCCCTTCTTATTTCCCAAAATAAGGCGAAAAAACAGCTGCTGACAGTGACATAGTGGTAAAAATACGGCTGTATCCTTCCCTTTCACCGATCAGATCAAACCACCAGTACAGCACACATGAAAATACTGCCTTCCCTGTTTTCCCCTGCAGGCAAAAACGCAAAACTTTCCATTGTCATTTACCATCGCGTACTGCCGGAACCGGATCTGCTAACGGGAGAAGGAGGAATCGCACAGTTCGAAAAGGGATTGAGCTATCTGGTTAACAACTTCAACGTTCTGCCCTTATCCGAAGCAGTAAACCGGCTGCGCAGCGGCACTTTGCCTGCCCGCGCTGCCTGCATTACCTTTGACGACGGTTATGCGGACAATGCCGAAACTGCACTCCCTATTCTGCAAAAACACGGTATCACCGCAACATTCTTCATCGCTTCCGGTTTTCTCGATGGAGGAAGAATGTGGAACGATACCGTCATCGAATCGGTACGACTGGCCCGGGGTGACAGACTCGACCTGAGCTCGATCGATCTGGGGAACCACGCCATCACTACACTTGAACAACGGCAGGCTACCCTGAACCGGCTGATAGGCAAGCTGAAATATCAGTCCCACGCAACCCGATCCGAACTGGTGGAAAAACTGAGCACCATAATTGCGGCCAGACTGCCGGACAATCTCATGATGACTTCAGCACAGGTTAAACAGTTACATGAAGCCGGAATGGAAATCGGCGGCCATACCCTCACCCACCCGATTCTCGCCAGCATCGATGATGCTGCCGCCCGTACCGAAATCGCAGAAGGTAAAGCGAAACTCGAAGCCATCATCGGCACACCCCTGCGCCTGTTCGCCTACCCGAACGGCAAACCGGGAAAAGACTACCTGTCTGCCCATGTAGAAATGGTCAAGGATGCCGGATTTGAAGCAGCTGTTTCAACCGCATGGGGAGCTGCCCGACAGGATAGCGACAAGTTCCAGCTACCGCGTTTCACCCCCTGGGATAAAAGCGAATGGCGCTATGTACTGCGCATGGTGCAGAACATGAGACAAAGAATTCAGACTGTATAACGTTTATTGGGCGCTGTATCTTCCCTGCGCCCGTGGAGATACTTCTCCGATCCGATATTCGCTAAAGTCACCAGAATAGAAATTGATGGATTAATTCGGTTCAATTCAATGTCTGGATAAACAAAACTCTCGTTATGATCATTCGTAATAACTCTAGTTTTTACAGAATAGATCCCTTGAAATCGCCCATAAAAGCCAATCCACTCAGAAATCCGGGTGAATCCCTGAATCACCGTCTTCAGAATATTTTCCTGGATGATGTTGCTCCTTATTCCATAGCAGCATTATGTTTTGTATTAATAGCCGCGTAGGAATGGATACGGTGGTATACACAAACATCACCAAACCCGGTTTTATTTACAGTGATGGCTATACCTTGTATCGCAACACTTCTATGGAAAATTTATAAAGGGCGCAAAGAAGTCAAGCGTATCAAGCTAGGTTTGGCTGGGGAACTTGCGGTAGGGCAATTTCTTGAGCGATTAAGAGCCCAAGGAAGTCATATTTTTCACGATATACCGGGAGAAGGATTTAATCTCGACCATGTCGTCATCCACTCATCCGGTATCTATGTCATAGAAACAAAAACGCTTTCCAAGCCGGATCGTGGTGAATCAAAACTGGTTTACGATGGAAATCGTATATTGAAGAATAGCACTGCGCTGGACAGGAATCCAATCACTCAAGTACGTGCAAACAGCAGGTGGCTCAGGGAATTACTGGAGAACTCCACAGGGAAATTATTCCCGATCCAGCCAGTCGTATTGTTCCCTGGCTGGTATATTCAATTTGTTGCAAATGCTAAAAATAGTGAAGTTTGGGTGCTCAACCCGAAAGCATTGCCTCCATTTATTGTAAATAATCCCGCCTGCTTGAGAGACGATGAAGTCAGCATGTGTTCACTGCACCTCAGCCACTACATTCGATCATCCGGAAAGTAAAAATCTAACAGCTTCATCAATACACAAACAAGAGTTTCAATCCTCGCCCGGCCTGGTGACCGGGCGCTACGAAAGCCTTCTGCATCGAGCCGAAAGGCTTGGTGAGTTTCAATCCTCGCCCGGTCTGGTGACCGGGCGCTACCGACAATCCAGTACCGCAGGCAGGTGCGGGCGCTTGTTTCAATCCTCGCCCGGTCTGGTGACCGGGCGCTACCTGGCCCGCAGCTACCAAAGCCGACAACAAGGTGCGTTTCAATCCTCGCCCGGTCTGGTGACCGGGCGCTACCTGCCAATTCTTCAAGTTGCAGATCATCAGCTTTGCTTCAATCCTCGCCCGGTCTGGTGACCGGGCGCTACGGGCACGGTCGTCGCGCATGCGCTTAACGTCAGCGCGTTTCAATCCTCGCCCGGTCTGGTGACCGGGCGCTACTACCGTTGAGCCATCTAGCTCTACTCGTCCTGTTGACGTTTCAATCCTCGCCCGGTCTGGTGACCGGGCGCTACTCGCCATTTAAGTCTCCTCACATGCAATCGCCGTGTTTCAATCCTCGCCCGGTCTGGTGACCGGGCGCTACATGTTGACGAGTCTAGTTGGCCGATCATCATCCGGTTTCAATCCTCGCCCGGTCTGGTGACCGGGCGCTACAGCAGCGCGAGATAGGACGCTCTACTCGTAAGCGGTTTCAATCCTCGCCCGGTCTGGTGACCGGGCGCTACCGGGGGTATAGCGCTAAGTGCTATTCTTGCGGCTGGTTTCAATCCTCGCCCGGTCTGGTGACCGGGCGCTACAAGGTAATAAATTTCGGAAAAGTGCCTTTTTTCAGTTTCAATCCTCGCCCGGTCTGGTGACCGGGCGCTACTCTAGGATCCGCCATGATTTTCTGGGGGCAGAAGGGTTTCAATCCTCGCCCGGTCTGGTGACCGGGCGCTACATGTTAAATTTAATAGACGTAGAACATTCAGAAAGTTTCAATCCTCGCCCGGTCTGGTGACCGGGCGCTACAAAAGGAATGATCCCCTGGAACAAAGGCATGAAAGGTTTCAATCCTCGCCCGGTCTGGTGACCGGGCGCTACCGGCTGCGAGCTGTAAGCCGGATCAGAATAATCTGTTTCAATCCTCGCCCGGTCTGGTGACCGGGCGCTACGTGCTCTCTTAGCCAGTAGCGCAACGCAGCGGCGTTTGTTTCAATCCTCGCCCGGTCTGGTGACCGGGCGCTACCCCGGCGCGCGGCTTATGAGCGGTCCAGAAGGCTGTTTCAATCCTCGCCCGGTCTGGTGACCGGGCGCTACTTTTGCTTTCAATCTTTTTGATGCACCCTCAACTGTTTCAATCCTCGCCCGGTCTGGTGACCGGGCGCTACAGGTTGGCTAAACCACTTCATGCCGCCATATTACGTTTCAATCCTCGCCCGGTCTGGTGACCGGGCGCTACGAGTTCACCTTGTGCCGATTCCTGCTCCCGGGGAGTTTCAATCCTCGCCCGGTCTGGTGACCGGGCGCTACATGCCAGAGATGCACGGCAAAACAGGCAATAAATCGTTTCAATCCTCGCCCGGTCTGGTGACCGGGCGCTACACCATCTCATCGAGATGCTGGAGTCAATCAAACAGGTTTCAATCCTCGCCCGGTCTGGTGACCGGGCGCTACAAGAGACGCGCACCCGCGGGACTGGGGCAGAAAGCGTTTCAATCCTCGCCCGGTCTGGTGACCGGGCGCTACCAGATGGGTTTCGTAGATTCCGTGTGGCCTATGTAGTTGTTTCAATCCTCGCCCGGTCTGGTGACCGGGCGCTACCAGCTTTGCCACGATAGCTACAAGCAGCGTCTGGAGTTTCAATCCTCGCCCGGTCTGGTGACCGGGCGCTACGCCATCGGCAGTATAATTACTTCCATGGTTGAGATGTTTCAATCCTCGCCCGGTCTGGTGACCGGGCGCTACGCCCGGCCGGACGCGAATCAGCACAAAACGACGAGTTTCAATCCTCGCCCGGTCTGGTGACCGGGCGCTACAGTACAACTATAACTACTTGATACACCTTCAAGATTCGGACAACTTGCGCGAATATGAAGATTTTTTCAGCTGCCGGTAATAAACAGTAGAAAAAGGAAACTATTTTCCTGTTTGTTACCATACAGTTAGATGTAGCGCGAACTAGCCAGTATTGAGCCGGTGCTACAGGTTCGCGTTTATCAGATGGTGAGAGGCCCTTCAAAATCAATTGCCTTAAAATTGCCATACTCTTTTACATGGAGCTCCGCTGGTTCAGTGAGGCGATATAACCGCAGATTATCTTCCCGTTCATCTATTTCGGATAGTAGACGACGTTCCAGTTCCTCATATTGCATTAAATTGATACGACATTCAAATACAGATTTTTGCACACGCTGCCCGATACTTTCACATAATTTTGCAACGCGACGCAATCGCTTGCGGCCTGCCTTGGTTTCTGTTGAAACATCGTACGTAACAATAATCAGCATGATTATCTAACCAGGAAAGGAAGATAACCGTCCATTTCACCGCGTATGACGCGAGCCATAAACCTTGCCTGCAGTTGCGGCAATAGGCCAATTGGCACTTTGGTTTCAAGCAAAGGATGAGTAATTTCTTCCTGTTTGCGTTCCTGATAGGCAATGACTACGGTTCTTCTGGCTTTATCCTCAAGATGAACAGCTCCCCCTTCCCGTACCAGTAAATCCTGAGCGGTGATCTGTCCACGGTTAATCAGGGTCAGCGCCAGCCGATCAGCCATGAATGAGCGGAATTCTTCCATCAGATCCAGCGCAAGGGCAGCTCTACCTGGCCGTACTGCATGCAGAAAGCCTATCTGCGGATCCAGCCCGATACTTTCCAGAGCAGAACGACAGTCATTCATCACCAGAGAATAAATGAATGAAAGCATAGCATTGAAGCGATCACGTGGTGGGCGGCGTGTTCGCCCGTCCATCGTAAAAAATCCACGTATATCTTTGCGTACCAGACATGGCAGAGCGGAAAAATAGGTTTTGGCCGCATCTCCCTCTATTCCGCGTACATGATCAAGATCTTTCGAATAGAGCAAATTTCTGATCGAGAATGCAAGGGATTCTGCAGCGTTGCTCAATATTTTCTGATCAGTTTCATCACTGCTTTCACGTGCTCCACGCAATAGTACCTGCCGTGCATTACGCAATTTGCCGGCAATGATCGCCCGTGCAGTTGTCAGAACGAAATTTTCATCGGTTGCCTTGCGATGCTGCGCCTGGCGCAATAAAACATTACCGCTGACTGCACCTTCCAGCCTTGCCTTGAAGCGACCATTGGCATCCACTAATACCAGGCTGATGCCACTATCAGCACAACGGTGCATCAAAGCTGGGGAAACCAATATGTTTCCGAAGCATACGACTGACCCCAGATGGTGTAATGGCACCTGCAGCTTCTTTTGCCGCTCTACATCAATGCGCAGGGTATCGTTTTCCAGATGTGCATAAGCATTGGGTGTCAGGATATAAAGTGTATTGAGGATCTGGCGCATGATCTGCCTCAATCGGTTAATCGTCGATGGTGAACAATTCCATTTGTGCTGTCCGGTAATTCGATTTCTGTGCCAATACTTCCGGCTGACAGATATCCTTCAACGAACACTCCTTGCAGCGCGCATCATTTACAGGCGGTGGTAAAGTACCAGACGCCAGTAATAAGCGAATGGCTGTGACTGCTTCTTCCACTTGCACACGCAATTCCGCTGTGATGGCGACTTCCCTTCGTCGGCGGGATGAATGGTGGTAAATGGAGCCATGGGTAATAAGCTTGCCAGTCATTTCCTCGAGACACATTGCCTGAGCAGCGAGCTGCAGATCGTCATGCAACTTAACCCGCTTTTTCCCATGTTTATATTCCACCGGATGAATTTGTCCATCGGGATAGAATTCGACCATGTCGCACTTACCGATCAGTCCCAACTGATCGGACCATACCGGCAAAGCACGCTCACTGCGCACACCTTCAAATGTTTCAAAACCAGGATCATCCACTCGCTTGTGTACCGCATTGCCGCGCATAGTGTGAACATTTTCATCAAAGGCCTGCTCAAGGTGGATCAATGCGCACTGGCGCGGACAGTAACTCCAGTGCTGCAGTGCAGAAAGCATGATGGGATCGTTATCAGTTTCAGCAGCCATGAAATTCATCCGACAAGACGCTGCAATGTTACTCCCTGCAAACCTGTATCATCGACCGTGACTTTATAATCACTGAAAGCGCGTGCAGGTATTTCGCTGTTTTTCTGTATTTTTATTCGTTCAAACAATTGATAGGCAGGCGCATTACCCAATTCACTGTCGTGTTTGAATACATACAGCCCCCGGGCAGCCATTTCACCGCGTGCAGCAGAACGGTCATGCTCAAACATATTGATAAAAGCTTGCCACAGCAATTTCAGATCTTCCTCACCGAAACCGGTTTGATTGGCAAGATAGGCAGAAACAAAGCCATGAGCAACGTAGAGGCCGTAGGGGATGGTAAATTTGCGACCCATGGTGCGATTATCGCCGCTCTGCTTTTCAGCCTCTGCTTCGGTGGCAACTGCCATTCGAGTAATGGAATGCTCCTGTGCTACTACGGGATCGGCAGAACGGGCAAAGGTGAGTTGTACAGGGCCACGTACTTGGCCGCAATTCACTCCAGTGGACATTACCGCACCAAAAGTACGTACATCGTAGAAATTCTTGCACATCCAATCACGCGCCTCGGCTACCTTGTCACCACCTTTGCGCTTCTTGTCCTCACCACCCAATAAATCGGCAGCACCAATACCTTGATACGCCCGCTCGTGCTGTTTGTTGAGGATGGCCTTTTCTTTCACATAAATCTCGAATGGCGGTTGTTCACCTTTGACGATACCGACAAAATTGCGAACCTTGCGCTTGAGGCTGACGTCCGTCACTAGGCCGCGCCCGGTTTCCGCATCCATGCGCGGCAGATTACCTGCATCCGGGTCACCATTGGGATTGCCGTCCTTCACGTCGAACAGCAGAACAAAGTCGTAACGGTTATTCAGTGCCATGATGATTACTCTCCTTTATTGGTAGATTCGGATTTGGTGAAGAAGGCTTGCCGCTGATGGTAATAGCCGATGGCAAAGCGGCCCTGGCTTTGCAGGTCGAGATGTGCCGGAAAATCGGTGATTTCATTCATGATTTGCCCAAGTAGCTTTTCATAGTTGACCGCCTCACCTTTGTTATCCAGTTTGGCGAGGTGGTGGTTCTTCAGTTTGAGTAAGGTCGAAAAGACTGTGACAGGCGTACTCGACGCTGCGCCATAATAGCGATCGCGGATCGTGGCATTGATGCCCGGGCTGGCGCGCTCCTGTATGCGTTCCAGCACCGCGAACAGCCGACCCAGCCGATAGGCAGTATTCATGTTGTTTGCATCCAGTGACACGGTGAGCTCCTCCTTCTCAGAGTAACGGTTGATGCACGCCTTGATGATGGCGGCGCGCGGGTAAGTGACTTCCTGCTCGGCGCGGATGCGGCGAATCGCACCAGCCAGCAAAGTTTGCGGATACGGCAGGTTTTCGATGATGCTGCGCATTACATCTCCGCCGAGATTGGGTGGGATGTTTTCAGCCTTGCCCAATGTGGCAGTTGCCACCAGTAAGCGAAATAGCGAGAACGTTTCGGGTTCATGCGGCGCATGAACGATACGAAAATCGTTGAAATATTTACGGATATTGACAGCCAGCTCGGCCACGGTTTTTACATGCCAGAAGCGCACGGCAATGCGGGCTGCGTTGGGCGCGAGGCCCAGCACGTAGAAGCGCGTGCCGTCGTCCTCGAAGCTCCCCACGCCGGACTTGGGTGCATTCAGCAAGGTAGAAACTGCGCTGGTTCCCTGATCGGGATTGTCCTTGTCCTGCTCGCCGAAGAAACCGGGGAACAATTCTTCCATCGGGTGCCCCGGTGTGGCGCACCAGAACACGGTTGAGGCGTCACCCACCTGAATGCGCTGCTTCGAGCCTTTTGCCAGCAGGTGGTTGAGCGCCGTGGTGTAAGCGAAGACAGCACGCTTGCCTATCGGCGCATTGCCGCCTTGCGATTTGCCGTAGGAATTGAAGGCATCGAGATTGAACGAAACGATGTTCGCACCGGAGCTTTGTGCACCCCATACCCCTTTGACTGATGGATGCAATCTTTCGATGGCATCCGCTTCACCGGACACCAGGCACAAGGACTGTTCGCCCAAGTCTTTTTCATTGGCAGTGGACAAGGCATCAATTACCACCTCACGTTCGCAAACAGGAATGGCCTCTCCTTCCAGCCGGAAGGTCAGATTTGCGCCGCTTTCCAGAATCTCCGTCCATAGTGGATGCTCCTGCACCTTGGAAAAATCGGCGCGCTCCAGAAAGGCGAGTACGGCACGGATGCCAGCATCGTTGCATTCGGAGAAACGTGTTCGGATGGCTTCGACGAAGGCGAGATACTGTTCGCGGGCGCGCTTCGGTTTACCCTTGTTGTCGATGCCGAACACATAGCCGGAGTGATCCCACAGCAGATTTGCTGCCACACCAGAAGAACGTTTGATGGTCTGTGGTACAAGATACGTCTTGGCAACCTTCTTCTTGCCTTCGCCCTCACATGTGTCGTCAAAACCGACGAATCCCCCGTCAGTCGACAACACAACCAGAAAAGGAATCGCCTTATGCTCGAATCCCGGCGGTGCAAGGTCGCTGTCGAGCATGCGGCTCTTGCGCTGGTAATACTCGTTGAGTACTTGCAGAATCATCCTCGTATCTCCTCACTGTTCCAGGTGGGGACGTTCAGTACACCATTTTCCAACTGTGCGCGGAAGAAGCGTGGTTGCGGGTCGGCGACCTTGGTGTAGTCCATGTCGTAGAGCATGAAGCCGAGATCGCGGGTTTCAGCGATGGGTACGGGTTGCGGCTGCGTCATATCCACCAGCCGAAAATCGCAGGCGAACTCGCGGCAGCCGAGATAGGGCTGATTGATGCACTGTCCCTTTGCGGCGCGGCGCTCGAACATATCCAGGAACTTGCCCATGGTGTTGTTCTCGCCCGCATTGGGCAGCAGCTCGAAATATGCATGAATGCGATAAGCTGCGTCGCGCAGAAACAGCCCCGCACGTTGCTGACGTTCGTCCTCGATGCTCAGCGCAAGCTTGCCCGAGCCTTTGTTCATGGCTTCCTGTGCATTGCGCACCGAAACGACCGCGCCAACTTCGTTACGCCGGATGGAAACCCAGCGTATCGGTTTGAGCACCTCAATCTTTTCGACGTACCAGCGGATGGCCGGTTTCCACAGGATGGACTCGAACACCGCACGGGCAGAGGACGGCGTTATCACATCGTAGCTCACCCGCTCAACTTTCATTTCCGGGCGGGTGAAGCAGGCGAAATCGCCGCTGACTTCAAGACAGTAGGTTCTCATTTCTTCCCCTTGTTTAAACGACGCCTTGCGCCGGTTCAAATACGACTTCTTTGCTCAATAGCAGCCCCAACTGCGGGTGATAAAGCGTATCTGTTTGCTGGATATGGCACCCCTCAAAAATTTCCCGGATATCCCCGCTGGTCATTAGCTTTCTGCATTCCTGCTCGCGGATATTGACGGTATAGCGCTGCAAGCGGCGCAAAATACCACGCCTCTGGTGCGGCTCCATATTCTGGCTGGCTTCAAGCGAGGCGATGAGCTTTTCACTCTCGCCATAGCGCACAATGACGGCGGTTTGGCCTTCTTCTTTGATAAGCTGGAATTTGTCCGCAGCGGTGCGGAAGTTGAACTCGGCACGACGCGCTTCAGCCCGGTTGTGCATGTCCAGCAGGCCAATGATGTTTTCTTCATCCAGGCTATTGAGGCTGGCATAGTAGTGGCGAAAGTAGGCTTCGAAACGCTCGCGCGTGAGTGGGTCGCCTTCGGTCAGCCGCATGATTTCCTGCCCGCTCTGTTGAGCTTTGCGCAGCAGGCCGGGGGCAGCTGGCTTGGGTGGCACGAACACGACGACTTTGCCCATGCCCGGCAGGATACCTTCGCGGTTACAACGTCCGGCAGCTTGGGCCACAGCATCCAGCCCGGCCAGTGCGCGATAAACCACGGGGAAATCCATATCTACCCCGGCTTCCACCAGCTGAGTACTGATAACACGAGTGGAAATACCGCTTTTAAGGCGTTGTTTGATATCCGCGATCACCTCGCTGCGATGCTGGCCGCACATCAGGGCGGAAAGGTGAATGGTGTCCCTGGGCATCAGTGCATGCAGCGCACGGCAATCGGCACGGGAATTGACGATGCATAGTATGGAGTCGTATCGCTGCAATTCTTCTGCAATGGATTCCCAAGTACGCGATGCGTTGAAATCCCGTGGCAGTTCGGCTTCGACGCGTTTCAAATCAACATATAACCCATTCGGATCATCCATCAGTTCTTGCACACCCCTGAGACCGGAAAACCTGGGGCGCGGCGAGAAGGCGGGCTGCGTCGCTGTGGAAAGTACGAAACTCACCTTATAGCTTTGTGACAAATCTTGCATAACATGCAAAATAGGTGCAAGAAATTCCGGCGGCAGCAGTTGCGCTTCGTCCAGCACAACTACGCTGTTCACGATGTTGTGCAGCTTGCGACAGCGGCTGGTACGGGCAGCAAACAGTGATTCGAAGAATTGTACGTTGGTGGTGACGATGATGGGGGCATCCCAGTTTTCCGTGGCAAGTCGAGAGCGCGAATCTTCTTTGTCAGGATCGAGATTGCTGTGGTGTTCGATGACATTCTCATCCCTGAAAATCTTGCGGAAAATTTCTGCGGTCTGTTCGAGAATGCTGGTGTAGGGAATGACATAAATCATGCGCTGTTTGCCGTGATGCACGGCATGATTCAGTGCAAAAGTCATGCTGGATAGCGTCTTGCCGCCACCGGTCGGCACGGTGAGCGAGAACAGGCCGGAAGGCAGTTCGGCTTTTTCTCGGCACTGGTGCAGCACTTTGGCACGGATGCGGTTGACCGGGGAATCCGTTGCATTCGCTGTTTTGTCATTCATGTGCTGGTCAAATGCGGACAGCAATTCATTCAACGCCGGATAGCCCACGCGCAAATCTTTCCTGCTCTCGTCCATAAAGGCTTCCGTATCCAGAAAGTCAGCATCCACCAGACAGGAAAACAACATCCTAATCCAGAGCGCGAACGAACCATCTTGCGATGGAAAAGATGTAGGGCAAGGCTGTTCAAGCAAAGATATACCCAGCTTAGCAAGCAGTATTTCTTGCAGATAGCCTCTCGCTTTGCCGTTTTCCAATCGCTGAAAAAGTGAAGCGGCTTCTCCATTCCAGTCTGGCAATCCCGCATGATGACCGGCGATCAGATAAGCGAGGATGCGCCCCTGTAGCCCCAGTTTTTCAATGGCATGGATAGCACCAGCGGTGGAATGATCAACGCGCCCGGGTGCGCCTTCAATGTGAGCTTCAGCATCGTAGCCGCTGACAGATTTGATGTATTGCTGGAATTTCTCGCGGAATTTGCCAAGGTCGTGCCACAACCCGGACAAGTGCGCCCAGTCCTGACTATTGAAAACAGACGCAAATTCAGCCGCCAATGCAGCAACAGCGAGCAGATGCTCTTCCAGAAAATGCTCGATCCATCTCCCATCCGGCAATTGCCGTACATGTGCCAGATAAGCGATATTGTTTTCAGTGGTCACTTCACCAGGCCTCCGAAATTTCCTAGAAATAGGGTTTTCGGTATTTTGCCGCAAGCCCTACCTAACTTGATCAGGAAATAAGAGGAGAATTACTGGCTTTCTATAATGAATAGCTTTTTGAATGTAGTCAGATTGACTCACTTTTCCCACAATACATTCACAGATCTGAGTCCATTCAGAAATCATCAGAAAGATTGGGGCTGATAACCTGAAAACATAGGCAACTGTAGTGCGTATCGGCATGGCCTATGAGAGGAATTGGCTTAAGCCGTTTTAAGGTTTTCAGACTTTGAAAACAATTTTGATTAAAGTCCAGATTCCAACCCAGCACATAAGCAGAATGGTAATGACTGTGGTCAAGTCAGGGATGATTGCCAGGCAGACCAGCCAGATAAACAGAATCAGCAACAACCTTGACATGGTGTCTCCATAGCCAGTACAGAAGTAAAAATAAAGATCACCGCCAATGGTAAAGTATCTGCAAAAGTAAGTCTTCCCCACGCCAGTGGGTAAAAAGATATCAATAAAGAAACGCTAGAGCACCTTCACCATGTCTCGCCCGATCCAGAGCAGGAAGCTGGAAAAAACAACAAAACCAGCGAGCTGAAGCCCTGTTACGATAACTGCAAAACGATGTACTATGCCCATGCGGCCATTCTGATCTAATCCAGCAACCCGATCTGTCTCAGTGGTGAGTTTTCTGTTTCTGGTATTGCGTACCTACTCCCGCACGCTTTCCCACAGTTTTTGCAGGCGTTTTTCTGATACGGGCATGGGGGTTTTCAGTTCCTGGCTGAACAGGGAGATGCGCAGTTCTTCGATTTGCCAGCGGAATGTTTCCAGATTGGGGTCGGTTATTCCTGCCTGGCGGTGTTTGTGCAGGCGCTGTTCGTACTGTTTCCACAGTGTGGTGACAATCTTTGCCTGTTCCTGATCGCGTGCCGGATTCTTGCTGTATTTATCGAGGCGCAACAACATGCCTTTGAGGTAACGCGGAATATGTTGCAGATATTGCCAGCGGGTTGTATTCAGGAACCCCGGATAAATCAGGTGGTGCAACTGTTCTTCCAGATCTTTTTTCAGGGATACGGCTGATTTATCCATAACCGATAATCGTTTATTCAGTTCCTGCCAGGATTGAGCAATGGCGTGAATCAGTCCGGCCATTTCCTGTGAAACAGTTCCCAGGCGGTTTCGCGCTCGAGTTATCTGGGTGGTAAATGCCGCCTCATTACGCGGCAGCGGATCATCGCCAATCAGCACCAGATCAATGATGGCCGAGCGTATGTCTTCCCTCAACCTGTCTTTTTCAATCAGGCTGTTCATCAGCAGGATCGCTTTCTGATCGATCGGCAGACTCTTCTCCAGCTGTTTGATCTGATCCTTGAGTGCAAAGCATAGCAATCGCCGCACACCCTCCCGCATACTGCGCTGTGCGCCTTCCTGCGTATCAAATATGCGAATAGCGACACTTTGTTCCTGATTGACCAGCGCCGGGTAACCGGTGAGCTGCTTGCCTGCACGATTGAAATCAGTTTTCAGCGGTAATTCATCAAAATCCCATTGTGTAATGCCATCACGCTCGATTGAATCAGATTCTGCACCTGCACCATGAGTGAATACCTGCTGCGCTGTCTGGCCGAACTGTGCTTTCAGTTCAGCCAGATCATGCCCCATGCCCAGTATCGCTCCGGCATCATCAACCACTTTCATATTTATTTGCAGATGTGCCGGCAGCAGCCTGCTGTCCCAGGTATCCAGCGGGACCCTGATCCCGGTTTCATGGCGAATAAATGCGGCAAGGGATTCAGTAAGTAACGCTGTCTGATCCGGGCAGGTATCCAGCCATTCCAGAAACCGGGTAATAAACTGAGGAACTGGAATAGCGTGACGACGTACCGGCTTGGGCAGCATTTTTACCAGCCAGGTGATTTTTTCACGAACAAGCCCCGGCACCAGCCGGTCGAAGTGAAACGGTATGATCTGGTTAAGCAGCGGCAGCGGTATGGTAACAGTGACACCATCCAGCGGATGGCCGGGATCAAAACGGTAGCTCAGGGGCAAAACATGGTCCGCGATTGTTAATGTTTCGGGAAACTGCTCAATCGCTGCCATATCCGCTGCCTGACGCATCAGCATTTCCCGAGTCAGATATAAAAGTTTCGGCTCAGTTTGCTCCGCCTGTTTGCGCCATTTCTCAAATGCAGCGCCGCTGTAGATATTTGCAGGAATACGTGCTGCGTAAAACTCGAAAATCTGCTGCTCGTCTACCAGAATATCCTGCCGCCGGATCTTGCTTTCCAGTTCGCGGATTTCATCGACCAGTTGCCGGTTATGCCGCAGAAAAGGCGCATCACTCTCGTACTCCCCTGCCACTAGCGCTTCACGAATAAAAATCTCATGCGCATGAACAGGGTCAATCGGGCCATACGCGACACGCCGTTTAGGAACAATAGTCAGGCCATACAGGGTAACCCGTTCAAACACAACAGCCTGGGCACGCTGTTTTTCCCAGTGCGGATCAAAATAGTGCTTTTTGCACAATTTACCGGCGGTCCTTTCCAGCCAGGCAGGATCAATGGCCGCTGCGCAACGCGCATACAGCCTGGTGGTTTCGGTAAGTTCCGCCGCAACAATCCATTTTGGCTGTTTTTTTCTCAGGGATGAGCCCGGGAAAATAGAGAACCTGATCGCACGCGCACCCTCGTACGTGCCCTTTTCATCCGATTTAAAACCGATATTGCCCAGCAGACCGGACAACAATGCACGATGAATTTCATCATAACCGGCAGCAACCTGATTGGGGCGTAACCCCATTTCACTGATCAGTGTATGTAACTGGCCGTGGATCTCGCGCCATTCCCGCATTCTGCGATGGGAAATAAAATTTTTCTGGCATTGTTCGATCAGTTTTTTATTGGATTTTTTATGTTTGAGCAGCTCATTATAAAAGTCCCACAGTTTGAGATAGCTGATGAAATCGGAGCGATCATCGCGGAACAGCTGGTGCGCCTGGTCAGCGGCCTGCTGATGTTCAAACGGCCGGTCACGCGGATCCTGCAGGGTAAGCGCAGAGGCGATAATCAGCACTTCACTCAGGCAGTTTTCCTGTTTGGCGGCAATAATCATGCGCGCAATCTTGGGATCAGTTGGAAATCTGGCCAGTTGAAAGCCAATTTGTGTCAATCCTTTCTGTTCATCGAGTGCACCCAGCTCTGATAGCAGCTGATAACCATCAGCAATCATGCGCGGCGCAGGTGGCTGGATGAACGGAAACTGTTCCACATCTCCGATCTTCAGTGATTTCATGCGCAGGATGACAGCAGCCAGTGAGGAACGCAGGATTTCCGGATCGGTATATTCCGAGCGGGCAGAAAAATCCTCTGCCGAGTACAAACGGAAACAAATTCCGTTCATTACCCGACCACAGCGCCCGGCTCGCTGATTAGCTGAAGCCTGGGAAATTTTTTCAATCAGCAGCTGTTCCACTTTGTTGCGATAGCTGTAACGATTGATACGGGCCAGCCCGGTATCAATCACATAGCGGATACCGGGAACCGTCAGCGAAGTCTCGGCCACATTGGTTGCCAGCACAATTCTTCTCTGCTGACCGGGACTGAAGATACGCGCCTGTTCGGTATGAGACAGCCGGGCAAATAAAGGCAGAATTTCCATGCCAGCTTTACCGTCCGGACCGGAAAAAGTGTGTTTGCGCAAGATTTCGGCAGTTTCCCGTATTTCCCGCTCACCCGGCAGGAACACCAGCATATCGCCCTCGCCCATGCACATGGCTTCATCAACTGCGCCAAGAATAGCCTGGGATAAATCGCGATCCTCTCCCCTATCCTGCTCACTGAACGGCCGGTAATGAATCTCTACCGGATACAGCCTGCCGGATACCTCAATGACAGGGGCATCATTGAAATGAGAGGCAAATCGTTGAGCGTCAATGGTGGCAGAAGTGATGATCAGCTTCAGGTCCGGGCGGCGCGGCAGCAGCTGCTTGAGGTAGCCGAGCAGGAAATCGATATTCAGGCTGCGCTCATGTGCTTCATCAATAATGATGGTTCGATAGGCACGCAGCAGTGGATCCTGCTGCGTTTCCGCCAGCAGGATGCCATCGGTCATCAGTTTAATGCGGGTATCAGGGTGAGTCTGATCGGAAAACCGTACCTTATAGCCCACCAGCTGCCCGATGGAGCTGTTCAGTTCAGTAGCAATGCGTGCAGCAACGGTTCGGGCGGCAATGCGCCGGGGCTGGGTGTGACCAATCAGTTTTTTGGTTCCCAGCCCTAATTCCAGGCAGATTTTAGGTAACTGTGTTGTCTTTCCGGAACCGGTCTCACCACAGATAATGACCGTTTGGTGTTGCCGGACCGCATGCGCGATTTCTTCACGCCGCGCGACAACCGGTAATTCTTCCGGGTAGGTGATGCGAGGAATGGGTTGGGGGTGATGTGCCAAAAAACTATTTGCTGACGATGACCTTTTCTTTCTGGGTGCTGAGCGTTCCCTGTTCAATAATGGCAACCGTCAGTCTGGAAACAGCCACACGCTTGCCGGTAGCTTCTTCAGTAATGTCCGTCTGCCAGACCTGGGTGCGTTTACCGACATGCAGCGGCGTACATACACCGATGACATTTCCTCTGGTAACTGCCCGGATATGATTGGCATTGATTTCGATACCAACAGCCCGATACTGCTCGGGATCAATTGTCATCCAGGCAGATACGCTGCCCAGTGTTTCTGACAGCACGCAACTGGCGCCTCCATGCAGTATGCCAAAAGGCTGGGTGGTGCGATGATCGACCGGCATGCCGGCTTTGAGAAAATCAGGGCCGATTTCCATAAAACGGATACCGATATGTACACCCATATTAGCGTTACGCAGCCCTTCCAGATAATCAATGGTGTAATTCTTGAACCAGATTGCTTGATGAGAAATCATGTTATCTCCGCGTATTCGACAGATATTCAGGAAAGCGCTGTAGAACGGTCGACAGCCAGTGCCGGTTCATCCCCATGCAGGTTTCTGCGTTTATCCACGGCTTCAGCCAGCTCAGACAACACCTGCCGGGTAGTCTCAAAGTCGATGCAGCCATCCGTAATACTCTGCCCGTAAACCAGATCTTTGAGCTGCTTTCCATCCACATTCTGCCTGCCCGCCACCAGATGACTTTCAAGCATCACACCACAGATTGAACGGTTTCCTGCTGCTATCTGCTGTGCCACATTGGCTGCCACTTCCGGCTGGCGCCGATAATCCTTGTGGCTGTTGGCGTGGCTGCAATCAATCATCAGGTAGGGAGGTAACTTTGCTTTTAACAGGGCATCAACCGCTGAGGCTACACTTTCTGCATCGTAGTTCGGTGATCTTCCACCGCGCAGGATGATGTGGCAATCCTCATTCCCTTTGGTTGAGAAAATGGCAGTACGTCCCTCTTTGGTCACAGACAGAAAATTATGCGGGCGTGATGCTGCGCCAATCGCGTCGATTGCAATATTCAGATTGCCATATGTGCCATTTTTGAAACCCACCGGGCAGGAAACCCCGGATGCCAGCTCGCGGTGCCCCTGGCTTTCTGTTGTGCGAGCTCCGATAGCCGCCCAGCTAATGAGATCAGCCACATATTGCGGACTGATCAGATCGAGAAATTCGGTAGCAGCAGGCACACCCTGGTTACCCAGCTCCAGCAGCAAACCACGTGCCAGCCGTAATCCTTTATTGATGCGGAAGCTGTCATCCAGATCCGGATCATTGATCAGGCCCTTCCAGCCCACTGTCGTGCGCGGTTTTTCAAAATAAACCCGCATGATGATGTGCAACTGGTTTTTAAGCTCCCTGCGCAGATGATTCAGGCGGGATGCATATTCCAGCGCTGCATCCACATCATGAATCGAGCATGGGCCGCATATAACCAGCAGCCTGTCATCCTCACCTCGCACAATATTGTGACATTCCTGCCGGGCGGCAAATACGGTTTCTGCCGCCTTCTCAGTCAGGGAAAGTTCACGACGCAGCTCTACCGGCGCAGTCAGCTCGCGCACGCCGATAATGCGCAGATCGTCGGTTTGATGTTTCACAGATAATTCCTTGATGATTATTTCTTTTTACTTTTCCGGGTCGTGCCGGAAATACGGATTACCCGGTTTCGTGTTACGCAACCCGGTCTTTTTAAGGGCCGTATTTTACTGCGATGTCCCGGTAGCTGCCATTATTCTTGCAGCGAGGCCAGATGACTGGCCACATCTTCCTTGCTGAAACCGATGGCGCTGGCAATACGATCAGCATGACTGATACGGGATACGCCAGGAATCAGGCGATGAGTCGGCTTTTCGGAAAGGAATTCAACCTGCAGATAATCTCCGATATTTTCCTGCTGTAAACGTTCGCACAGCTCATGATTATGGGTAACCAGGATAGTGGTGGCGCCAAGCTGATGAAATCCTTTCAGTACATATTCCGACAATGTCATTTTTTCTTCGAATGTGGTGCCTTCTGCCAGTTCATCCAGTACCACCAGAGAACGTGGCGTGGAATTGAAGAAGATTTCGCGTGTCTGTTTCAATTCATGTGCAAAACGCCCCATTCCCTCTTCCAGCTGACCGGGATCCGGCACCTGATAGAAAATATGTTCAGCAGGAACAACTCGCGCCCGGGCAGCGGGAATATAAGCACCAGCCTGGGCCAGTAACTGAATCTGCACGATTGTTTTGCAATAGGCGGTTTTCCCGCCGCTGTTCGGCCCTGTTACGATCAGCAGGCGCTTATGATTATCCAGCATGATGTCATTTGGCACATAGTCCGGGCGAGCTTTTATCAGCAGGGGATTTCTGGCACCGGCCACCACCAGCGTATGGCGCGTATCTGCAGCTATTTCCGGCAGGGTGGCATCTCCGGGGATCGAACGCGCATGGCGGTACAGTGCCAGCAGTTCATCAATCATCCCCATGGCTTCAATTGCCCTGGCCAGCTCCGGGCTTTGCCGGAACAGTCTTTGCAGCGGGTAGATTACCGAGTCACGATCCGATGCACTCACTGCCTGCAGAATAATGGGGATGATCGGTATCACCAGTATCAGAATCCCGTAACCAACATAACTGGCACCGAGTTCGGTCAGTGTACTCTGGAAAAAGAACAGCAGGCCGGCCATAAATGCCAGAAACAAACTGATAAACGGCCATTTGAACATGGAAGGACGGAAACGCAACATGGGCAGCCGCGGTTTTTCCTCTTTGGTCAGAAATTTTCCTTCCGAAACATAAATAGGCCCGTGCATCAGCGCATAAATACGTGTCTGTGCAAAATCACGCAAGGTATGTACCAATGTGCGCAGATAGCTGCTTTTGGGTGCGGGAAGTGCTTCAGCCTGTTCTACCAGATCCACGACAAAGCCGGTACCGTCAATAAACTGGCGATAGCCGTAACCCCCAAATTCCATCCGGTCCTTACCGGTTTTCTCTCTGGGATCATCGGTTGTTAGCCCGCCGGCAAATTCTCCATACAAAAAATGATGAAGCAAGGCCTCATCTTTTGCCATACCCTTAATGAATTTCTCAAGCGCACCCAGCAGCTCCGGATCGGATTCCAGCTCGCGCAGCGCTTCCTGTTTGCTTTGCAGCAAAGTTGTATCCGTTACAGGATGGGCCAATGATCGATAAAGTACCGACTGGCCTGTCAGTGTCTGTGCCTGATTAATTTCATCAAACAGTGCATCAGCCTCCACGGCAGCAAAAGTTTTAGCATCCAGCACGCCGTAATTATCAGCCGTGGGTCTGGTATCACGTACTCCGGAAGGATTTTTACCAGATGACAAAATAAAACTCCCGCGCCAGATCATAGTCGCCATATCCTGTGTTGTATCATCCATAGTTTGACTCATAACGGTTTACAGTTAAATTCAGCATGCCCAACTTTAGCCGATTTTGTCACTTTATGCTGGATTGATCACGATAGAAACTATCATTGCGCCTTATTATCAAATACGGGCAATCAGATTTTGCAGATGGCAATTTCATTACGATGCGTAAATTTTTTAAAAAATATCTGCCTTCCCACGAGAGTATTCAGCAGAACCGTTTTGTGAATTTTTTTGGCACGCTGCTGTATCATCACAATCTTTGGCATTTACATCGCCGATCAGTCGCGGGCGGTGTAGCAGCCGGTCTGTTTGCCGGCCTTATTCCGGGGAGTAATCCGGTACAGTTCTTTTTTGCCACCCTGTTTTCCGTGATTTTCAAAGTCAATCTGCCCATTGCTGTTTTCGTAACGCTATACTCCAATCCTTTTACCATCGTGCCGCTTTATCTTGCAGCTTACACGCTGGGCAGCTGGGCAACAGGCAGCAGAGCGGGCAGCTTCGATGATCTGCCGCCACTGGAATTAAGCCTGCTGGATAAGAAATTTTCAGAATGGCTGCCTGTACTGACAGATTACCTGACTACTTTTGGCAAGCCACTGATTATCGGATTGTTCCTGCTGGCGACATTGTTATCCGTCATCGGTTATTTCACAGTACGAATCCTCTGGCGTTATTACGTGATTCACGCATGGCAAAAACGTGCCAGACGTAATCATTCCAACCAATAATCTTTTTCTCCCTCATGCCCAGATCACAACTATTGCTTCGTATAGCGGGTATTACACTGGTAGTTGCCGCAGCCGGATTTATCATTTGGCACCTGACCCGAAGCAAGCCCCGGGAAGTTGAGCTGGCAGCGGTCAGTCGTGGCATCGTTGAGGCTACCGTAGTGAATACCCGTGCCGGTACGATCAAGGCATGCCGGCGCGCCAAACTCTCCCCTCAAGCCGGGGGCCAGATCGTCAACCTGAAAATCAGAGAAGGCGATCGAGTCAAGGCAGGTCAGGTCTTGCTGGAATTATGGAATGCTGATCTGCAGGCGCAGCACGATCTCTCCAGACAACAACTGGCTACTGCTGAAAGCCGGCAGCGTGAAACCTGCATCCTGGCGGGAAACGCGCAGCGTGAATCCATTCGTACCCAGCAGCTGGTTACCAGAGGATTCGTCAGTTCACAACGAGCTGATGATGCCGAGGCCACGGCAAGTGCCCAGCGGGCTGCCTGTGCCGCTACTGCAGCCGAAGTAAAACGGGCACGTGCACAGATTGCAGTCAGTCAGGCCAATCTTGATCGAACGCGACTTATTGCTCCTTTTGACGGTGTTGTTGCACAGATTACCGGTGAACTGGGTGAATATGTCACACCTTCCCCACCGGGAATTCCCACTCCACCGGCTGTGGATCTGATTGATGACTCCTGTCTTTATGTGAGCGCACCAATGGATGAGGTTGATACCCCTAAAATCCGGGTGGGACAAACTGCACGCATTACTCTGGATGCACTCCCCGGCCGGGTTTTCGATGGAAAAATACGCCGGATTGCGCCTTATGTGACCGAGGTTGAGAAACAGGCACGTACTGTAGATGTGGAAGCAGAATTTACCAACCCCGAACAGGCCGCCCTGCTGGTCGGTTACAGTGCAGATGTCGAAGTAATCACGGATCACCGGGAAAATGTGCTGCGTGTCCCCACTCAGGTTATCCGTCAGAACAATAAAGTATGGGTACTGGGCCAGGATGACAGACTTGAAGAACGAACCCTGAAAACAGGACTGGCCAATTGGGTATATTCCGAGGTGCTTGAGGGATTATCAGAAGGCGATCAGGTTTTTCTGTCCGGTAATGACGGGGAAATTACAGCAGGTACTCGCGTCATACCCAAACCACATCAGCCATGATCCAGCTCTCCGGCATCACCCGTATTTTTCACATGGGGGATCAGGCTATTCATGCACTTAATCACATTGATCTGATAGTCGAATCCGGTGAATACGTTTCTATCATGGGACCATCCGGATCGGGTAAATCGACCTTACTGAATGTAATCGGATTGCTCGATCGGCCTGATAGCGGGCATTACCTGCTGGATGGCAGGGATGTCACCGATCTGTCAGAAACTGAGCAGGCACAGGTACGCAGAGAAAAGATCGGTTTTGTATTTCAGTCCTTCCATCTGATTCCCAGGCTGACAGCAGCAGAAAACATTGAACTTCCTCTGATACTGACCGGCATATCGCCTGCAGAGCGTAAAGCACGCATTACGGAAACGCTGCAGGCATTCAATCTGAGTGATCGTGCACATCATCGTCCGGCCGAACTGTCCGGCGGACAACGTCAGCGCGTAGCCATTGCCCGCGCCACTATTTTGCGTCCAACCGCTTTGCTGGCTGATGAACCTACCGGCAACCTGGACCATCGCATCGGTTCGGAAGTCATTACCCTGCTGGAAGCGCTGAATCAGACAGGAACCACACTCATTGTAGTGACGCATGATCGGGAGCTGGGGTTACGTGCCCGGCGCCGAATCGCCATGCGAGATGGTCAAATTGAGGCTGACGAACTAGAACCGGCATGAAACTACAGGATATCCTGCTTTTTTCCCTCAAAACCCTCACCAGCCACTCTGTCCGTTCACTCCTGATCATGCTGGCCATGGCTTTGGGTGTGGCCGCAGTCATCATCCTGACGGCGCTGGGAGATGGTGCGCGCCAGTACGTCGTTAATGAATTTTCTTCAATCGGTACCAATCTGATTATTGTCCTGCCGGGCCGTGCCGAAACTGCCGGCAGCTTCCCCGGTGCTGTCATGGGGCAAACCCCGAGAGATTTGACACTGGATGATGCTCACTGGGTGGGAAGATTGCCGCAAGTCAGCCGTTATGCCCCCCTGAATGTTGGAGTAGCCGAACTTTCCTCTGCCGGAAAACTGCGCGAAGTTACACTGATGGGAACTACAGTTGAAATTTTCCCGATTCGGCACATGAAGCTGGCCCAGGGTAATTTTCTTTCGAAAACGGGCGATAACAGTGCTCAGATTGTGCTGGGCGCTAAAATTGCACAGGAATTTTTCCCGGATGGCAATGCACTGGGGCAGCGTGTCCGCCTGGGCGACCGGCGTTTTCTGGTTACCGGTGTCATGGCCGTTCAAGGCGAATCCATGGGATATAATTCGGATGAACTGGTCATTATCCCGATCCAGCACGCCCAAACACTGCTCAATACCACTTCACTGTTTCGCCTGCTGGTCGAAACCCGTCATCACGACGAAATTGACAGTGTCAGGGAGGCAATACATCAAACCCTTATCCGGCGCCATGATGGCGAAGATGACGTGACTGTGATCGCTCATGATGCCGTGCTGGCCACATTTGAACGAATCCTGCGTGCACTGACACTGGGTGTTGCCGGCATTGCCGTCATCAGCCTTGCCGTTGCCGGCATTCTGGTCATGAATGTCATGCTGGTGTCCGTCAGCCAGCGCACAACAGAAATCGGTCTGCTTAAGGCAATTGGTACTCCGGCAGCAATCATTCGTCAGATTTTTCTGGCTGAGGCAGTCTGGCTTTCACTTACCGGTGCTTTAGCCGGGTTTGTGCTGGGCCAGGCAGGAAGCTGGCTGTTGCGCCTGATCTACCCGCTGCTGCCCGCCTGGCCGCCACTCTGGGCCAATTTTGCCGGGATTGCCGTTGCCGTACTGTCCGGTATTCTTGCCGGATTACTGCCGGCGATCCGTGCAGCAAAGCTGGATCCGGTCACGGCACTTAGTAAACGTTAAGCCTTGTAATGAATTTTATTGAATCCCTGAAATTTGTTCTACAGGCACTAACCGCCAACCCGAAACGTACATTCCTGTCTGCATCCGGCATTGCCATCGGGATAGCCGCTGTCATTCTGCTGACTGCGATCGGTACGGGAATACAGCGTTTTGTTCTATCCGAGTTTACCCAGTTTGGAACCAACATTCTGAATATCACTCCTGGCAAGATCCGTACACGCGGTGCTTCAACAGGCTCAATCGGCAGTATGCGTCTGCTGACGATTGAGGACTCACTTGCTCTTAAGTCATCTCATCACGCGACATATACCAATGCTACTGTTACCGGTAATGCGGAAGTACGTGGCGGCGGCCGCAGCCGGCGTGTCACTGTATCCGGCCAGGGACCGGATTTTGATCGGGCATTCAATATGCACACCGCTATCGGCCAGTTTCTGCCAGCGGATGATCCGCGCAACCCACGTGCTTTTGCGGTGCTTGGTGCTAAAGTGCAAAAGGAACTGTATGGTGATGCTAATCCGCTTGGTTTGGTATTGCAGGTAGGTGGCTCACGTTTCCGCATCATCGGAGTAATGGCGGCTAAAGGTCAGGTGCTGGGTTTTGATCTGGATGACACGGTTTACATTCCTACGGCCCGGGCACTGGAAATTTTTAACCGGGAAGGTGTAATGGAAATTCAGGTGGTCTATCCGCCAGCTGCCCAACTGGATGAAGTGATGAATGATATCAGGCGCATCATGGTCGAGCGGCATGGGCGTGAGGATTTTACAATCACACCGCAGCAGCAGATGCTTAGTACTCTGTCCACCGTCCTGAATGTACTGACTTTCGCTGTCGCAGTACTGGGTGGTATCTCATTACTGGTCGGTGCAGTGGGAATGATCACGCTGATGCATATCGCAGTCAACGAACGAATGGCGGAGATCGGACTGCTCAACGCACTGGGAGCAAGCCCCATGCGTATCCGTATCCTGTTTCTGTTGGAATCAACAGTACTCTCCACACTGGGCGGAATAATCGGGCTGTTGACAGGCTCGTGTATTGCAGGACTTCTGGGAGGATTGATCAGCGAACTGCCCGTCAGTATCCCATGGCGCTACGTCATCACCGCACTCATGCTATCAGGAGGTATCGGGCTGGCAGCAGGCGTGATTCCTGCCATGCGTGCAGCCCGACTCAACCCGGTAGATGCGCTGCGTGCTGAATAGAATTTCAGTGGCTCTTTACGTAATCCACCAGTTTCTGGAAAGAAAACAGATTGTCCTGTTTCTGCAGCGGAGTGTGGCACTGAGCACAATTCAAATCATTAGTTTTTGCAACACCAGCGGGATCATACAAGGCAAATCCCCAGCCACCTGAGCGATCATCTGCATTGTAAGCACTGTCCCAGTCATTCCTCTTTTCCATAACTGCTACTGCAGCCAGTTTATCGATGATAAACAGACCATCCGCACCAGACAGGATTTTATCTTCAGCATCTTTTTTGGGTACATAGATTTCCATTACCACTACTGAACCGGGTGCAGCCTCTTCACCTTTCTTGTAACTCTCTACTGCAATCTTATTTGCATAGAATTTCGCCAGCTGTGTCTGATTGGCACGATTAGCCACATCGTATTTTGTAAAAATCTGTTCATATTTTTCCGGGAACTTGACGAATTCCGGGTTGCCGCCACCATAAGCGTGGAATGACAACGTCAAACCGATCAGAGCAGATAATCCGAAGCTTAATTTCATTTTTTCTCTCCTTTTTAAAATTGCCAGGCAAGCAAATTACCAGTAAATATGAGTTGTCTTATCTCTCGTATAGAGAACAGAATCCGCACAGAAAACATGCAAACCCCGTTGGGTATCATAGATATACTGCTACTATGAATCATGGAACCGGCAATCTGATCGTAGACATATCAGCCAGAATTTTAAGTATTCTGGAATTGCCAGTTGGAATGAATAAGCTGTCTACTTTATTTGTTCTGACAGAAGGACAGATGCTACTCCAACTGTTTTAAACAGTTTTATGGTGCCGGCAGCAAGAATTGAACTCGCGACCTTCTGATTACAAATCAGCTGCTCTACCAACTGAGCTATGCCGGCACAAACTGGAAACAAGAACCTTATTTTACGATTCTTAAGAATGAAGACTTATCCCGGTTACTGTTAACAGGTGGAGCCGCTTGTTCATCATGCAGAACAGGGTGCTCTTTACTGCTTCCTAACTCCCCGGCAACTACTGTTTTATTGATCTCAGGTGTAAATGTAAGACCCTGACCAGATTCCTTGGAAAATATGGCATCTACTGCTCCAATCCCAATTTCAACTCTGGTTGAGGTACCATTAAAACGAGTGATAAAACAAATTTCTTCATTATTAACCAGCAAGTTGGTTGTTGCCTGGTAACTTATATTGAGAATTACTTTTCCATTCTGAAAGAATTCTGAAGGAATTCCTGAACATCCACCTTCCAGTGCTGAAACATAAGGACTGTAGCCGTTATCGGTACACCATCCATGGATTGCCCGTACCAAATAAGGTTTGATTAAAATATCACCACTCATTTGCGCATTAATTTCTCAGATGGTGTTAATGCTTCAACAAACAAAGGTCTACTAAAAAGCCTCTCAGCATATTTCAGCAACGGCGCCGCCTGCTTTGGTAACTTAATCCCATAGTGGTCCAATCGCCATAGCAAGGGAGCAATAGCAACATCCAGCATAGAATAATCATCCCCCAGCATATACTTCTGCTTATCGAAAATGGGAGCAATCATTGTCAGCCCATTTGCAATTTCAGTACGTATCTTGTCTGCCGCCTTCTGATCACCTTGTTCCAGAGATTCTATATGACAAAAAAGCTCTTTTTCAAACCGATGAAGCAACAGCCTTGCACGAGCTCGCATCACCGGTTCTGCCGGCATCAACTGTGGGTGAGGAAAACGGTCATCAATATACTCATTGATAATATTTGCCTCATACAATATGAGATCCCTTTCAATCAGAATAGGAATTTTACTATAAGAATTAATTACAGCAATATCTTCAGGCATGTTGTTGGGATCAACATCAATTACCTGAAAATCCATATCCTTTTCATGCAATACAATTCTGCAACGATGGCTGAAAGGACAGGTTGCTGTTGAATACAATGTCATCATAACTTCTGTCAGATAAAACCGATTACACAGAAACTGATTTTGGAGAACTCAATGTATATCTCTCCAATACTCTTTCTTAAGTAAGTAGGTTAAACCCAGCATACCGAACAGAAACAACAACACTGTTATCCCGAGCTCTTTACGATAAGATGCATGCGGCTCCCCCAAGTAGACCATGTAATTTACCAAATCTGCGACAAATCTGTCGTACTCTTCCTTGGTCATGGTACCCGGCCTGGTCAGAATCAAGTTCCTAGTCCCGGCATCAAGAGTTTGCCATCCTTGCAAATGGTGTAAAACGTGAGGCATTGCAACTTTATCAAAAATCAGGTTATTCCAGCCACTATAGGTTGAAGTATCCTGATAGAAAGTACGCAAATAGGTATACAACCAATCAGCCCCACGAGCCCGTGCTATTACAGACAGATCAGGAGGTGTTACACCGAACCACCCTTCAGCTTCTTTTTTTCGCATCGCGGCTTCCATAAGGTCACCTGTTTTTTGTCCGGTACGAATAAGATCAGCGCGAATATCCTCCTCGCTCAATCCAATATCGCGATGGCGGTTGTAACGCATGAAATTAGCGCCATGACAAGTAAGGCAATATTCCACAAAACTCTTCGCGCCTCGCTGCAGCGATTCCTTATCTCCCCTGTCTATAGGAGCCTTGTCCAATTTAACTTCCTGACCGGAAGAATGTGCGACAAACGGTGCCAGTAATATGGCCAGCAGTAAAAATTTTATCATTCTCATTTTGTTACATTCTTTGGTTCTGGTTTAGTTTTATCTATTTTGCTGTACCAAGGCATCAGCAGGAAAAAAGCAAAATAAATTACAGTAAAGATTTGTGCCAGCAACGTATACAGAGGGGTAGGAGATTTAGTACCTAACCAGCCGAGTACGAAAAAGCTAATAACAAATAAAGTCAAGGCAAATTTAAAATATGGCCCTTTGTAGCGGATTGATTTAACCGGACTGCGATCCAGCCAAGGCAGGAAACAGAATATAACTACCGCGGCAGCCATTAATATCACACCCCATAATTTGGCATCTACACCAAGGAAGTTCACGGTTACTGCACGTAACATTGAGTAATATGGGGTGAAATACCATACCGGTGCAATATGATCAGGAGTATGTAAAGGGTTTGCCGGAATAAAATTATTATCTTCCAGAAAATATCCGCCCATTTCAGGAGCAAAGAAAATAATTCCACAGAATACAATCAGGAACCCTATCACCCCAAAAATATCTTTAACCGTGTAATACGGATGAAACGGTATCCCATCAACAGGTATACCTGTATCAGGATTTTTATTGGCTTTGATCTCAATACCATCCGGGTTGTTGGAACCGGTTTCATGTAAAGCAATAATGTGAACAAATACCAGCACAACAATTAACCACGGCAACGTCACCACATGATATGCAAAGAAGCGATTTAATGCTGCATCTGACAACATAAAATCACCAAGAATCCAGTTGGACAGCGTATCACCTATAACTGGTATTGCACCAAACATACTGACAATCACCTGTGCCCCCCAGTAAGACATCTGCCCCCATGGAAGAATATAACCGGTAAAGGCCAAACTCATTAAAACAAAAAATATTGCCATACCGATCAACCACAATAACTCACGCGGCTTGCGATAAGACCCATATAACATTCCACGGAACATATGCAGGTAGACCACCACAAAAAACATGGAAGCCCCTGTTGAATGCATATACCGGATCAGCCAACCAAGATCCACATCACGCATAATGTATTCAACTGATGCAAACGCCATACTTGCATCAGGCTTATAGCTCATGGTCAGAAAAATACCTGTCAGCAACTGATTAACGAGTACCAGCAGTGCCAGCGATCCGAAGTAATACCAAAAATTGAAATTCTTTGGCGCATAATACTCAGACAAGTGTGCCTTCCAGGTCGCTGTTAAAGGAAAGCGTTTGTCTATCCATTCCATCATTGAATTTTGCTGTTTACTCATCTTAGGCGGACTCTTTACTGTCTGAGCCGACCAAAAGCCGGCTATCACTTAAATAGGTATAAGGAGGTACTACCAGATTAGAAGGTGCTGGAACATTTTTATAAACACGCCCGGCCAAATCAAACTTGGAACCGTGACAAGGACAAAAAAACCCACCAAGCCAATCAGGACCCAGATCGGCTGGTGCAATGTCTTTTCGATATACCGGAGAACATCCCAAATGTGTACAGACTCCCAGCACGACCAGGATCTCAGGTTTAATTGATCTTGTCGGGTTTTGTGCATACGATGGCTGTTGGTCCCGCTGTGAATCCGGATCGGCCAGTTTGTCATTCAGCTTTTTCAGATCATCGAGCATTTCTGAAGTCCGCTTGAGTATCCAGACCGGTTTTCCACGCCACTCTGCCGTTAATAACATACCCGGCTCCAGCTTGCTGATATCTATATCTATAGGAGCTCCCGCAGCCTTGGCACGCTCGCTTGGCATCATACTGCGCAAGAATGGTGTTGCCACACCAGCGCCTGCAACAACACCAGCGACTGAGGTTGCTGCCAGCAAAAAGCGACGTCGCCCACTCATCTTTCCATTATCACCACTATCTGTCATTTTCTAACAATTCCATTTCATTAAATTCCTGTCAATCAGCAACAAACTAAAAAACGACACCCAAGAGTACTGACTCTTGGGACGATAACCTCACACGTTACAAGTGGGGGAATTTTAGCATAGTCCGCATCCGCTTAGATAGCCCGATTGCCAAACTTGAGCTATCTCTTTAGTTCAACCTGCCATGACATTGCTTGAATTTTTTGCCCGATCCACAAGGACAAGGGTCATTCCGTCCAATTTTTTCATTCTTCCGAACAAAAGGCTGCAGCTTATTCTCCTGATTCTCCGCAACAGATTGCTGCTCTTCCGCTACTTCATTATAGGCATCATGATGATATTCCAGATTTTTAGGAGCAGGTGTCTCTGCAACAGATTCAACCTGTTGCTCGTTTCGTATCTGTACCGCCATGAGAATTTTTGTCACATCTGATTTAATTGCTTCAAGCATTGCGGTGAATAGCTCAAAAGCTTCTCTTTTATATTCCTGCTTGGGATTTACCTGGGCATAGCCACGCAAATGGATTCCCTGGCGTAAATGATCTAATGCAGCCAGATGTTCCCGCCAGTGAGTATCTATACTGTGCAACATCACCATACGCTCATACTGGTGCATAATGGGGGCGCTGATCTGCTCAACCTTACTCTGGTAATGCGTATTCACTGATTCTATGATACGGTCACGGAGATTTTCTTCGTGTAGCTCGCTATCTTCCTCCAGCCATTTCCGGACTGGAATCTGTAAGTGGTATTCACTGGCCAGGGCCTTCTCCAGCCCGGCAACATCCCATTGCTCTTCAATACTCTGTTCCGGAATATAAGTACTGACAAGCTGGCTAACTACACTTCCGCGAATAGCACTTATTGTATCTGTAACCCCCTGTTCAGCATCCAGCAATTCATTGCGCTGCTGGTAAATTACCTTACGCTGATCATTGGCCACATCGTCGTATTCCAGCAGTTGCTTGCGAATATCAAAATTTCGGGCTTCTACCTTTCTTTGTGCATTTTCTATTGCACGCGTAACCCAAGGATGCTCGATTGCTTCTCCCTCCGGCATTTTGAGGCGCGTCATAATATTCGCAACCCTGTCTGAAGAAAAAATACGCAAAAGAGAATCTTCCAGCGAAAGATAAAAACGACTGGAACCGGGGTCTCCTTGCCGTCCGGAACGCCCGCGCAACTGATTATCAATCCGGCGTGACTCATGTCGCTCTGTACCAATAATATGTAACCCGCCCAGCCTGATTACCTCGTCATGTCTGATCTGCCATGCCCGGCGAATTTCCTCAATTTTTTTATTTCGGGCTGCTTCATCAAGTGTTTCATCCATCCTGATCTGATTGATCTCTTGCTCGGGATTTCCTCCCAGAACAATATCCGTTCCCCTACCCGCCATGTTAGTCGCGATGGTTACCATTTTAGGGCGCCCTGCCTGCACGATAATTTCTGCTTCTCTGGCATGCTGCTTGGCATTGAGAACCTGATGAGGCAGTTTCTCCTTTGTCAGGAGGGATGAAAGCAATTCATTATTTTCGATCGAAGTAGTGCCCACCAGGACAGGCTGCCCGCGCTCGTAACAGTCCCTGATATCCACAATAATTGCCTGATATTTTTCCTGTGTTGTACGAAAAACCTGATCCATGCGATCATCCCGCGCCATGGGGCGATGCGTCGGTATCACAACCGTTTCCAATCCATAGATTTGCTGGAACTCAAATGCCTCTGTATCAGCGGTACCGGTCATACCCGCAAGCTTTTCGTACATCCGGAAATAATTCTGGAAAGTAATAGATGCCAGCGTCTGGTTTTCTTTCTGGATCGAGACGTTTTCTTTGGCTTCAACAGCCTGGTGCAACCCTTCCGACCACCGTCTCCCCGGCATGAGACGACCCGTAAATTCATCGACAATAATGACCTCATCATTCTGTACCACATAGTGCTGATCACGATTGAACAACACATGTGCACGTAACCCAGCATTAAAATGATGAATCAGGCTGATATTTATCGGATCATACAAACTGGATCCGACAGGCAACAGGCCAGCCTCACTCAGTAATCTTTCAGCGTGCTCGAACCCTTCTTCGCTCAGCAGAACCTGTTGAGTTTTTTCATCCACACTGTAATCACCAGGACTGTTTTCATCCGCCTGCCGCGTCAGTTTGGGTATCAGCACGTCTATGCGCTTGTAAATTTCAGTATCACCCTCAGCCATACCGGAAATAATCAGCGGTGTCCGGGCTTCATCAATCAGGATTGAATCAACTTCATCCACAATGGCAAAATTGAGTTCTCGCTGGACACGCTCGGCACTGTGCCCCACCATATTGTCACGCAGGTAATCAAAACCATATTCATTGTTCGTGCCGTAGGTTATATCCGCAGCGTAAGCAGCCTGTTTTTCTTCGTGGGGCATTTGTGACAGCACGACCCCGACGGTTAATCCCAGAAAACGGTAGACCTGTCCCATCCATTCCGCATCACGCTTTGCCAGATAATCGTTTACCGTAACAATATGAACCCCTTTACCTGATAGCGCATTCAGGTAGGTCGGCAAGGTTCCCATCAGCGTCTTTCCTTCACCTGTGCGCATCTCGGCAATTTTTCCTTCATGCAGAACCATGCCGCCAATCAGCTGTACATCGAAGTGACGCATTCCCAGTACACGCTTCGCTGCCTCTCTAACCACAGCAAAAGCTTCAGGCAGCAGCTGATCCAGCTTCTCGCCATTTACAACACGTTGTTTAAATTCACCTGTTTTATTGCGTAATGCTTCATCCGACAGGGGTGAGATGACAGCTTCCAGCTCATTGATGGCGCGGACAATCTTCGAGTACTGTTTTACCAGTCGATCATTACGGCTACCAAAAATACTCTTCAGTAAATTGCTCAGCATGGGAAATTAGTTATTTGTCTATTGATGAAAAAGTATGGTTTACAAACCATCTGCCAGGTTGAATCTGTTTCATAACAGAAGATTACTGGAAGTCGCCTGTAAATAAATTTATGATCTGGCCGGAAAATTGCGATTAACGGCACGAGCCGGTGTGTATATGAAGATAAGGTAATGAAGCGAGTGTACAACATGATGCCTTTGGGTTCAGAGCACATGCGCCAGTGAACAGCAATGGCCTGCACTTTCTGTTGATTGGCAAACACCTCCGTAATTGAGCTGACTGTTTATGACAACACACCTGATTGCCGGGATGCCAAAACCCGGCCATACTACCATAATCAAAATCGTAAGCAGAAGTAGACAGAACAGACAGAAGCCATACACAAACCGGTTACAGCTGTTTAGGGTTTATTTAATGACATCAGGCAAGGCAGTATGTCCATCCTTAATCTGAATAATTTTTTATCTGGCCTCGACAAATCTCCTGAGTATGGCCAGTTGTTTTCCAGAGCCAAATACCTGGTGAGAATCCAGGAACAGCTATTGAGTATGATACCCCCGCCGTTAAGCAACCGGTGTGTCGCAGGACAGCATACTGCCGAAGGAAATCTGATTATTTATACAGACAGCGGCGCCATTGCCACACGGCTGCGCCACCTTACCCCAATCATTCAGCAGAAAATGAACAAAGCCGGAATCAAAGTGGAATCTGTCAGGGTTTCCATTCAACCCCGGTTAAATTTTCCGGAATCGAAAAATACCGGAGAGGTTTCCCGTACCCTCAGCAAGGTTGCGGTCGAGCATCTGAGCAAACTATCCGGCTCGTTGCCGGCAGGGTCCCCGCTCCAGTCATCCATCAGGGCGCTGCTTGCCAACCAGTGAAGCTGTCCCCTATTTTTTCTCCATATTACTGATAAATGCATTGGCTTCACTGATGGACTGCTCCATCGCCGCAACCAAAGTCGAAACATTCAACTGCAATGTTTTCAGTTCACCTTTCAGTGAGGCAATCGCCCGGGCATTAAGATTATGTTTAAGATACATCACCTGGTCATTAAAAACTGTTAATACAGGCTGAATTCTTGATTCCGCATTTCTCATGGCAGCAATGAGCTGCCTGTAATACGACCGGGTTGTACTCAGCTTTTCCTGACTGCTGCGCTTCAGCGCCGGATTGGAATACTGCGTAATCTCTTGCTCCCACTCCCTGAATAGCGCTGCCGAAACACTCTCAACATCTTCAATACGGCTTCTGATTTCGTTTGCCTTGTCCGCACTTGCCTCATATTCCCGGTTCAATTTTTTATAAATGACTTCAAGATCGCCCCCTTTGAAGCTGGTTGCAGCAGAAAACTGTTCCAGTGCGGACTTGAACTGTTCTCTGGCTTCTTCCTGCGTATCTCTTGCTTTCTCAACCCGATGGACCAGAACATCCCGTTTTGGAATACCGATCTTTTCAAGTCCACTGTAATACATGGTGGAACAGGCGGTCAGGGAAACCGCAAAAATCACCACAAATAATCGGACTGCATAGTTCATCACTGTCATTCCCCAATAAATTTTCCAGAATATCCTGCTGTTATTAATCAGCTTCAGCGCAATACACCACGCCGCAGCAGTTGCCACATAACTTTATACCCCCACAGTATCGGATGACGCCTCAACATGGGCGTAATCTCGACTTTGATACCGGTATGGCGAGCAATTTTCCAGGCGGCATAATCCAGGCAGTCGCGGAACGTCATCGTCGCCTTACTCAGCCGCAGTATCGACAATACTCGCCCCTGCCAGCGCCGCAGCCACCAATGGATTCGCGCCCGTAATCTCTGATAGGGTGATATTGAATTAATGTGATATTGCCCGTCAGCCTGCAAACTCAGCAGCGAGCCCAGAGCAGGGAGGGCTGCTGCCGTCAGCCGATTATAGATTCCCGGGTTAAGCCCTGCCAGATAGCGGGCACGTGCCTCACGCTCGGCACGCAGCTCGGCAGCGTAAGTCAGCATTAACCCGGAAGCCCAGATCATTTCCGGATTACCGGGACCCGGTTTGAGCATTGGCAACGTCGAGCTGATAAATTTGAGCACAGCGCCAGCCTGCGCAATATGAATACGCTTCCCGGCCTGATCATCACGCACATAAAGCAACCTGGCCGGCTGTGCAAAACGTGCCCAGATATAAGGGTGAAACCACTGGGCGCCACGTTCAAAATCTGCTGTCGAAATAACCGCATACTTGGATCGCATTACGCCGGTTACAGCAGGAATTTCCAGATAAAACACATTTGGGGGCAGCCAGGCATTCAGACAGGCCAGCAGACAATCAGAATAAGCAGACTGATAATCGCTGACCAGCACATAAAAATCAGCTATGCCTTCGGTCAGATCGGAAGCCTGCAGACTGGAACCATACAAAATAACGGCATCCAGCGCTTTTCCGAAACGCTGTTTCAATGTATCAACAAAAATCTGAAATTCCGGATGAACAGGCTGCGCATCCTGAATGGCGATTTCCTGTACCAAAAGATCAGGGATATTTTGTAAACCAGCAGAACTGCTCATTCAATTTTTTTCATAAAACACGAAAACGGATTGGACCATCAGCTGTAATTCTTACCGGCCCATACTGACTGGATGCATGATACAGCTCACCATCCACGATATATTCGTCATCCAGCCACAGTTCAACTGAAGCTGTGTTATAGCTGGTATAACCGTCCTGCTGCTTCAAATGATGCCCTCGTCCCATCACCAATGGCCAGATAGCGCGCCAGAACCGTTTGCTGTGCTGTTCGATAAAAGTGGCATGCAATGGTGCCGATTCCCGCCCCCAATAGGGATGGATGTTGAGTAACAGCCTGTCCAGCGCACTGACGAGTGCAAACAGATATACTTTCTCACGCAACGTACCTGTTTCATCTTTCTGAATAATCCGTACAGGAGACCATTCAGCTTGCGGACGCCCCAGAAATGTACCCATCAGCGAGCGTAACACGATCAGAATGGTAAAAATATTACCGGTAATTCCCAGCTGCTTGATTTGGCTGCGTGAAAACCTGACGCCGCGCGCAATCAGGCCGAGACCGAGCATCATCCCGTACACATTTTTTCTGCCCGTTTGTTCAATACGCAACACCGGCCTGTCTATCCGTTTCAGGTTGCCGGGCTGATGCAGATACTGCCTGATTCTTTCCAGGAACCACTTTATCCGGCCGTTCATCCCCAGATCGAGTGCTGTCATATTGGTTGTGCCAGCCGGAATGATAGTAATTTCCGGCCAGCTTTCCGGCACCAGATGATCGAATAAACAGCTGATTATGCCCTGCAGTGTGCCATCTCCGCCCACAACAATCAGCCATTCGACCTTCGCCTCAACAACGATACTTACTGCCTGTTCAAACTCAGTCTGACTGGTCGCTTCAATCTGCGTGATTTCAGGCAAGGTGGCCAGCAGATTGCGTATCTGTACCGCCTGCTTGCGAAATCCGCCCCCCAGCGGGTTATAGATCAAACCAATCCTGGCCGGAACAAACGCTATCACCGGATTATCCTTTCCTTCTCCTCCGGGACAGGCTTGTCATATCGCTGCGAAAGCGGCAACCGGGTAAATATCCTGACTGCTAACTGCTGCCTGTCCTGAACAGGATCAATCCCTTCCATCCAGGAATGAAGCTCTCCATCCCGTAATCGGTTTTGCCAGGCATTAAACAGCCTGTAAAGCAGAAACAGCGTCGACAGTAAATGCCATAGCACGACCAGAATAAACCCAATATCCGGTCTGCCTGCCATCCAGCCGGCAGTCAGCAGGATCAGGTTCGGGTTGCGGCGTGCTGTAATCAGGCGATGGAATGAATCGATCTGATGCCAGATAAAAATATCGAAAGATGCCAGCCAGAACTGGAAAGCGCCTTCACAAAAACGACCACCCACATAGCCGATAAACATCAGCCAGATCAGCAGTTCAGGATTATTCAGCGGTGTGTCTGTTGTCATCAGCCCCACACCCCAGGCGAGATACCATAATGGAGGATGAATAATATCCAGCCCGTGATCCAGCACATCACCCATCTTGCTGGATGTCAGCGTGACACGCGCCAGCTTGCCATCAACCGTATCCAGAAAAGTCATCAGCCATGCCATTATCAGGCCGGCACCAAATGCGCCATACCAGAATGCCACGCCTGCCAGTACAGCAAAAACCAGGCTGAGCAGTGTCACATGATTCGGTTTCAGGCCCAGCCGAACACATAAACGTGTTGCCATGAATGCTGGCCAGGGCCACAGCCATTTGGTAACCAGATCAGTTACACCCTTATAGGATGCGGCAAACAATTCGGATTCCAGCTCAGCCTGATTGCAGCGCCGGATAGGTAAAACATAGGGAGGATCCTTTTTTTTCAGATTTTGCTGCACCTGAACAGGAAGATCTTTTAATGTGCCGCGTGGAAGATCATCCGGAACAGGTTGTTTTTCACTTAACACCTCACACATCACACCTGCATTTTTTCCATCAGTCAGAATAGCAACCGGAGTCTCATCCACAGGCGTAACCAGAACCTTATGCTCATTCAGAGTGATCATTGCATTAATCACCCTGGTGTCAAACAGGTAGTCCGCACGCAGCAGTAACACAGTATCCGTTTCTGCCACTTGAGAAACATTTTCCACCAGCACAGCTGCCTTGCTTGCTGCCAGCATACGCTCAAGGCGGGCACGCCCGCTTATTCCCCACAAACTGGCTTTGCTGTTGCCGATAATGTGAACAAAGAAAGTATTTGTCATATCCGTCTCAAAAAGTGCGGCGTAACAGCCAATATGTTGCAACAACAATCAGAAATATTCCGGGAGCAATTGAAACAGCCATTGGATTCAACTGAAATACCAGTCCGATATTGGCAATAATCTGGTCAAGCAGATAAATGCTGATCCCCAGGAGCGCAGCAAGAATCAGTTTTCCACCCAGTCCCTCACGCACAGAACCAAAGATAAAGGGAATTGCAATCAGGATCATTGCAATCGTCATAACGGCCCCGCCCGCCTTGCGCCAGAGTGCCATAAGATAAGCATCCGCCTTCTGGCCGGTTGCTTTCAGGAATTCAGCATGGTTTACCAGTTCCAGCGGAGTCAGGCTTTCCGGCGGTTTAGTCAGAGTCGCAATATCGTTCGGACCGAGAAATGAATGCCATTGAAGTGTGCGCAACCGTTTGAAGGTAATACTGTCCGGTGAAAATGTACGCACGGTGGCGCTATGCAGCACCCATGCACTATCATCAAAAATATCCGCATATTGTGCCTGGGCGTGAGCAGTCATCACGCCTTCCTTATCAAAATGGATGATTTCGATATCCATAGCACGCCCTTTGTGCAATATCTCGCCAATGCGTAATATATTCTGCTCATTGCGTGTCCAGGTACCGAGTCCCTTGCCCAGTTCAACGCCCTGCTCCAGTGCAATTGCCCGCAATACAGCTGCCTGCTGCTGAAGTTGAGGAGCAACAAAGTACTCCAGTGCCACTGTCGCAGTAATGAGTAATCCCCCGATCCCGACTGGAGCAAGACTGATCATCAGAGGAGAAAGTCCTGCCACCCGCATTGCCACCAGCTCCAGATTCACTGCCAGCGCACCAAGCGCGCCCACTGTCCCCAGCAGGGCAATAAACGGTGCAATCTGGATAAACCTGCGGGGCATCAGCAGGGCGGTATACAGGAAAGCATCCCGGGTTGCATAGGTTCCCTTCCCCACATCATCGAGCTGATCCAGTAAATCAAAAAAGCTGAACAGCGGCAACAGGATAGCTGCAGCAATGATCATTCCTGTCAAAACCTGCAAGGCGATGTAACGATGACAAACCTTCACTGTTTTCCCGCAGACAGCAAGGATCTTAGCCTTAATTCCGGCAGACGTAACACAACAATCAGGAGCAACAATATATATACCCACCAAACCCCGGGCATAGCAGCAACCACACCCTGCTCCACCCAGGTTTTTGCCAATCCGCTAAGGTTGTAGTAAGCCGCAAAAATCAGTGCAGCAACCAGGAAGGTTCGGTCAGATTTATCCTTGCGCGGTGTTGTGCGGGTAAAAGAAACGGCAATCAAAGCCAGCAAAATGGTAGCAGCTGGCCGGGAAAGCCGCCACTGCAACTCGGCTGTTTCACGCGGTTCCTCCGAATCCCATAAAGATCGGGTAGAAGCCGCTTTACGCCGATAATTTTGAGCCTGATCACTTTCATTGAAATAGATCATCTTCACAAAATGAGCTGTGCTGTCTCTGACAGCATCAAAACCGAGGCGGTAGATCTGCCCTTCCCGCAGCTCGATATGCGGCCACTGTTCTGCTGTCATCGACCGCTGGTAACCTTCTCTGGAAATAATGATTTCCCTGCCTTTTGCAGTTCTGATGTAGTGGAAAACACCTTCCATGCGTTTTTCGGAATCATCCTTGCCTCGAATAAAGATTACCCGGCCACTTTTTTCACTCCCGTAAAAACGACCGGGCTGAAAACGATTGGTATTCAGCTCAGCTTCAGCTTGCGCATCCATGATGTAGCTTTCTGCATAAGCCCACGGGCGGGCATAAACCGAAAGCATGCCACTGAGAATGGCAATCGGCAGGGCAATTACAAAAACGGTACCGAGAATCCGGTTGTCTCCATATCCGGCCGTACGTAATACATTGATTTCCTGATCCCGGTTCATCCGGTTCAATCCATAAATGACTGCCACATAGAAAGCGATTGGAACCAGCACCTCCAGTGCAATAATGGTTTTTAACCCGACCAGCTTGAACATGGCGATAGTGCCAAGCGTCTCAGACACAGCGCCAGTGAGAAATCGCGCAACGCTAAAACTGACAAACAGCCCGATCAGAATAATCGTCACCACGATAAAAGGGAGCAGCAATTCCCGAGTGATATATCTTTCAATAATCTTCATGGAATACGGCCGGAAAGGCTATACCTGGTGACCGGCTGCGCCGGGTTGCGCCAGGATGGATTCCACCAGCAGCAAATCTTCCACCTTATCAACATCGATACCGGCATCTGGAAAAGGCAAAATTACCGGGCGTACCCGAACACCCGTTTTCATGGAAATTTGCTGCAATGCCTGTTCAAGCGTCAAACACCCAAGCAAATAAGACCATACTGCCCGCCAGCCCAATATCCGGCTGATTAACTTCCAGGGGCGTTTACGCAGTGTTTCCGCCTGCTGCCAAAAATCTACCAGTACGCGCCCTTGCGTATTGAATGTAAATAAATTACAGCCACAGTAGTTACCATCCTGCAGTCGTATTACAGTACGTTTGGCGCTGCCGTACCGGTTTTGCACAACTTCATGCCGGACAACCCCAACAGTCACGTCACATACCAGGTTACTGGAAGCCTGTAAAAAATAATCTACGATTTCCGCTGTCAGCAGGGCATGATCAGCCGTAGTCAGTAAAATTTTCTGTTGCGGGTTAATTTGTGCAGCACCATAAGCTGCACTGCGCGCAGGCGAATCCCTGTTTTCCACCCATTTAACCTGTTTATTATCGATACGGTGCCTGAGCGCTTCACAAGATGAAAGCAGTGATTGTGGCGGACCGCACAAAAGAACAGATGCTATCTTGTGAGATTTTTTCAGTGCATCCAGTACCCGGATAACCATGGGCTTACCGGCAACAGGTGCATAAGCCTTGCATACCGTACCGGCATACCCTGCTACTGCATCCCGCTCCCCCCGATCGGCTGCCAGTACCAGAGCAACAAACTGATTATCATTGCTCATTACAGGCAAAACCATACTTGAATTTTGAAATGAATCCGGTCAACAGCGGCATCCTGATCATGCCAGCGTCTTTTCGTAAATACGATAGCGCTTGTATTCCCTGCCACCAATTTTTTCCAGAATCGTGCGCATGGACTGGTTGTCTTCCAGTATCCATGAGAGTTCAACGTGTCCGATACCTCGCGATTTTATAAATTTCCTGGGAGCATCAATTACCTTGAAAGCCAGTGCGATTCCAGGAAGTGTATTGTGAAACTGCCTGCGTACCCCCATCAGGGGAACACGCCCGGTAGTAATTAAACCGGATTTCAGTTTACTGATTAATCTGAACAGACCGAAGGGAAAAAGCTTTCCATTCAATGCCGGCAGTACTTCGTTCAGATTAGGCAATACCGCCATAAAAGCCACAGGCACTCCATCCATTTCCGCTATCTGAATAAACTCGTCCGGCACCAGCCAGCGCAATGAACTGCCCAGTTCAGCAAATTCCTCTTTTGTAAATGGCACGAATCCCCAGTTATCCGACCAGGCATCATTAAAAATATCTCGCATGATTTCGATTTCTTCATTGAATCGACTGCGTTGCAGTGGCCTCACCCGGATCTGATGCTGATATTTACGATCAATCGCCTGCATGGCGGAAGGCGGCTCAAAATCTGTTTTAAGCCAGTAGGCCAGCAAATCTCTGCAAGGGCGGTAGCCATTCTGTTCCAGCAACCCGGCATACCATTCAGGTGAATAGGGCATCATGAAAACGGGAGGCGTATCAAAGCCCTGAACCAGCAATCCACATTCCTGATTGATGGAAAAATTGAATGGCCCGGTAATCTGATATGCACCGTGGTCAATCAGCCAGCTTTCAGCAACCTGTATCAAATGACTGAAAACCGCTTCATCACGAATAGATTCCAGCATGCCAAAATGCCCGGTATCTGTCCCGTATCGCTCCCGATGCAGCTCATCGATTTGCGCACTGATTCGTCCAACAGGCTGATTATCCTGACAGGCAATCCATCCCTGCCACTGTGCATGTTTGAAATAAGGGTTAAATCGCGAGAGATGCAGCCGCCTTTCCAGTCGAAGAGGTGGAACCCAAACTGGGTCATCTGCAAACAGCTGCCAGGGAACATCAATAAATTTCCCGATTCCACGAAAACCTGAAACCGGAATAATTTCTATCTTTCTGCCTGCCTGGAAATTTGAAGACATCCTGTTTACTTAAGTCTGGCAAATAAAAAACAATTCAAGCAACTTTCCCGAGCTTTAAGTGCCAGCGTACATAATTATCCTGGCAATCCGGTTATTTTTTGAATTGTTTGGTAAATGCCAGCAAATCTGCAACCAGATTATGAAAATCCTGCTGCCGCTGGTGTAAATCCGGCTGACTAACGGCAGCCTCTTGCGAAACAGCTACTGAGGAAGCAGCCTGCTCGATTCCATTTGTGCGTACAAATTCATAAAATCTGTTCCACGCTGCGTTATATTCACGCAGCTGATTTTGTGGAAGAAAGACTCTCAGGACTTCAAAGGCATCACGCAAAACAGGTAAACGCGGCTGTACGTAGGCAGCCAGATCATCCGGCCAGCGGGTAACTGCAGGGTATAAACCAGCCAGTTCTTCCTGAAAAGCTTCTTCAAAATACTCTACCGCACCGTCACGCCGCCGCCGATTAATAACATCGACGCCCACCCCGATTAACAAAACAAATAACAATAATGAAATAGGCCATATAGGAACATCCTCAAAATAAAGTGATACCTGTTCCCAGGGTTGAATGTAATTTTCCAAAATTTCCCTCTACTTTCCTCTTTATAAGAGTCAACGTTCAAAATAATCAAGTTTTTCGCCACAACTGACTGATATTGCCACAGCTCATTCACTGTCGCAATGTTTAACGGCATCATGTCTCATATTCATCTATTTTCAGGAAATTGGTTCGTAAAAACAGCCAAATACATGGTAAATTGCAAACAATTTCAGAATCAGAGCTGCAAATCTGTCAAAACCATAGTGGTTACCTGGGAAATTTCCGGTTTTATATCAACACGGCTGAGGAGATGTTGTGGAGAACAAGGAAAAGAATACATCAGAGCTATTGCAACTGATCGTTGTACAGAATACCAATGCAGTGATCAGTGTGGGGGAGATTAAAAATTCACTGCATGAACGTGGCTTTGCTGTACTGCTCGCCATTGCCACCCTGCCAATCTGCCTGCCAATTCCTGCACCACCGGGATATACCACTGTTTTTGCTATCCCGCTGTTTATCTTCTCGGTACAAATGATGTGTGGCATGAAAGCGCCGTGGGTTCCCGAATGGCTGACAAAAAAAGCCATAAAAAGAGGAACACTGGATAAACTGATTACAAAAGCCGCACCCTGGCTGCGCAAAATAGAAAGCCACCTGCACCCGCGGCTGACCTACATTAGCGTACATGCCTGGGAGCGCATTATCGGGCTTTTCTCGTTTATATTTTCAATTTCCATTGCACTGCCGATCCCCCTGATCAACTTTCTTCCCGGTCTGGGAATTCTCATTATGGCACTGGGATTACTCGGCAAAGATGGCCTGACCATTATCGCCGGCATGATCGTGGGAACAACCGGAGTAGGAATAGCCCTGATAGTGGTCGCACTGTTATGGATGGGCGTGCCCATGCCCTTTGTACAGCCGCCGGCTAACTGATTCAGATACCCGCCACTCTGCTGACCACATAGCGAAATTTACCTGATTTCTCTGCCGGAATTTCAGATACCTGTTCCACCTCGATCTTTACATCCCGCCCCAGCCTGGCTTGAAACGCGTCAATGATCTGACCGGTCTGCGACGGACTCAAGCCAGTCTCTGTAACAATCTGAACACGCGTCAGACCAGGATTTTCCTGGGTAATTTTGAATACCTTAATCTCCGGTCTATCCCGCAAAATATAGATCAATGCCAGACCATGCATGACTGTACCATCGCTGGCAACCACAAAATCAGTACTGCGACCCTGTATTTCCCTGATCAGCGGCAACCCCCGCCCACAGTCACATACCCTGTCATCGAGCATACCAACATCACCCGTCCGATAACGAATGAAAGGAAAATCTCCGCTTGCCAGATGAGTGACAACAATCTCGCCGGATTCTCCACAAGGAAGGGAGTGACCTTGAGAATCAATAATTTCAACAATAATATCCTCAGCGGTGATATGCATGCCCCCCGCCGGGCATTCATGAGCAATAAACCCTGCATCACGCCCTCCGTAGCCGTTTGCAACCGGACAGCCAAACGTATCGCCAATCTGCTTGCGCTGATCGTCGTACAACCGCTCGGAAGTTACAAAAGCCACTTTGATTCCTGTCCCGCGCATTGTTATATCTGATTTATCAGCATATTTCGCCATGTGCGACAAAGCGGAAGGATAACCAAACAGCATCTTCGGGCGAAATTTACGAATCGTAGCGAGAAAATCGGTAAGCTTTTGATCGGACATCTCGAATGCCGGCAATAATTTACTGCGAAACAGGCGGTCACGCCACACGCGCAACATATCCTGCGCTCCCAGCTCGATCGGAGATCCCCAGACTACAATTTCAGGATCACCGATATCTACGCCCCACCAGCGTGTCGCTCGCCATTTTGCGGCAATGTCATGACTGACACGTTCCCTGCCGATAAAAAATACCAGAGGCTCCCCGCTTGACCCCCCTGTATTGAAACGGGCCAGTCCTTGTGCCCGATCCGATTTAAGATCTTCCAGATGTGAACGTATCGTTGGCTTATCGAGAAAAGGCAGGCGCTGCAGGTCAGTCAGTACATTGAATTGCTCCGGATGGAAATTCAACCCGGCAAACAGCTTCTGATAATACGGAACATGCGCATTGGCAGAGATAAGCAGCTGACGCAGCTTTTCCAGCTGTAGCTGTGCGAGTTTTTCGGGAGAAAACCACTGGGTCTGCTCCATGGATTTCCGCACCCTGACACTGGTGTGTTTCTTGAGATACTCATGTATCGGAAATAATACGTTCGACACGCATCCGGTATAAAAAACAGGACTTTTTTCCCGGGAATCCGATCTTGTTTCAAGCTTCATTTCTATGCCGGTGATTATTCAATACCTGCTGGTAAGCTGCCAGCAACCGCACACGTACATTGGGCCAGGCGTACTCTTGTATCAGCTTCACCCCTTCCTCAACCAGATGGTTCGCCAGAATCGGATCATTAAGCACCCTCAATACGGCTTCCGCCATAACACCTGGTCTGGCAGGCGGTACCAGCAGCGCATTTTTTTCATGCGTGACCAGAAACGGGATCCCTCCAACATCAGTACTAACTACAGGTACGCCACTTGCCAGCGCTTCCAGAATTGAAATTGGCATATTATCGACCAGGCTCGGGTTAATCATCACATCCGCATCCTGATAAAGCGCCGAAATCATTTCATTATCCAAACGCCCTGTAAACCGGACACTTCCACTTAACCCAAGATCCGTCACCAAATGTTCCAGTGCAGAGCGTTCAGGACCGGATCCGGCAATAGTCAATCTGGCTGCCGGCAGGTTTGCTCTGACAATGGCAAAGGCATGTATCGCAGACATAATGTCGTAAATGGGCTCAAGATTACGGGTAACGATAATATGCGGGTCACTCTTTTTTTTGGTATTTACCTCAATTTGTGTAAAAAAACGTTCAAGATTAATAATATTGGGAATGATTATCGTATCAAATCCGAATTTTTTAAAAACCCCCTGCAAAAAACCGGACGGAACCAGAATTGTCGTGACTCGCCTGAGACTGGGTCTCACCCAGAAAAAAGACTGGCTGAAAAACTTTTCTGCCTCCCCACCACGATAATTAATGATTACAGGCTTCTGCCGCAACCAGGCAATCCAGATAACGGGGGCAGCATAAAGATGCCAGGACCAGCCGGAGTTGGCCATGACATGAAACAGCCGGACATTCTTTGCAGACAGCCAGATACGCACCAGGTAGGGAATTAACCGGCATATTGCCCGCATCCCTTTTACCCTTCCTGTCCATGCCGGGTAATAAGGTGCATTGGTCTGTACCAGTGTTACGGCAACCCCTTCCTGCTGTAACAGCCCGGCCAGCTGCCTGGTTTGATTGGCCATACCGCCAGACGGCGGAGGCAAGGGCCCGATCAGGCCGATATGCAGTTCGGATGCTTCCAATTTGAGTTCTCGGAAATAACCATTGTAATCACCAGGCAGCGGGCCGGAAACAAGTCATTACATAAATTTATCTGCAAGATCCATTTTCCCTTTTCACAGACAGCCTGTTATAAACAGGCTGATACCTTGCCACACTTTTTCGCCAATTCCGTTCGGTTTCAACAAATTCTCGCCCGGCTCTGCGCAGGTTTTCCCATTGACCGGGTGTGTTTATAAGTTCCCCGACTTTTTGTGCCAATGAACCCGGGTCACCGGACTTGAACAGAATACCATTATGGCTGTCACGGATCAGTTCCCGATGGCCTCCCACGTCGGAGGCAGCCAGCACCCTGCCCTGTGCCATGGCTTCCAGTGGTTTCAAAGGCGTGACGAGATCAGTAAGACGCATGGAAAGACGCGGATAAACCAGTACATCAATCAGGTCATAGTAATCCTGCACTTTGTCGTGCGGGATACGCCCGGTAAAAATAACCTTATCCTCAATACCAAGCCGGCTGGCAAGTTGCCGCAGCTGGTTATCCTGTGGCCCGCCTCCCACCAGCAATATACGCAAATCAGGATGCTGCGGCAGCATGATCGGCAAAGCCTGCAGCAAAATATCCAGTCCTTCATAAGCATAAAAAGAGCCGATGAATCCCAGGACACGCTTATTTTTTAACCCAAGCTGTTCTTTAAGTGATTCATTCGCGGGGCGGCTTGATACAAATTTTTCAATATCAACCGCATTGGGAATAACTGTAATTTTTTCCGGAACAACACCTCGCCCGATCATGTCATTTCGCAAACCTTCACATATCGTGGTAATTGCATCCACACGCCGAAGTGCGTAATTTTCAAGCTCACGAGTCAAACGGTAGCGCACACCCCATTCGCTGCTGGTACCGTGATCTACTGCCGCATCTTCCCAAAAGGCGCGAACTTCATAAACAACGGGTATACCCGCCTTACGGGCTGCCATCAGAGCTGGAATGGCGTTGAGTGCAGGGGAGTGGGCGTGCAGCAGATCCGGCCTGATAATCTGTATAATTTCCGATAACCGGTGCACCAGACCACTAATTACAGAAAGCTGATTCAAAACCGGTAAATGACTGACAAAATCAGACTGTGCCGGTGTTCTGTAAAAATGCCAGCCATCTACATCCTCCTCCGGCAACGTCGAACCGGTATGTTTGGCACTGGTAACGTGAAATGTCTCCCAGCCCAGTGCTCGCTGTTCTTTCAGAATTGCCAGCGTACGAAATGTATAACCACTGTGCAACGGTATGGAATGATCCAGAATGTGCAAAATCCGCATAATTTAACTTTCAGTAACCCTCAGCCAGAAATTGTCCAGATTGTAGCGTTATCAATGTCTCCTCCAACGGCAAAAATCTTTTTCTCTTTACCGTTCGACGAGTTCAGGCTGTTTGATCTCATTGAAATCTTGCTATCAGACGGATATCCAATCCAATTTTCCGGAAATCCGTTACCTGCAGATTATATTTTTCAGATAAGTCTGCAAGTTCAGGCAAAGCCAACATCGCTTGTGCCGAATTACCCAGCAGACTTGGTGCAAAGTAAAAAATAAACTCATCCACCAGCCCCGCTGCTGCCAATGCCCCATTCAGCACCGGGCCAGCCTCCACCAGCAGCTCATTGACACCTGATTTACCCAGCTCTGTCAGCATGGCCTTAAGATCAACTTTTCCAGTCATATCAGGCAGACTGATAACACGGGCACCCATACCTTCCAGCTGACGCATTTTCTCACTGTCAGCCTGCGCGGTAAAAATCCAGGTTGTCTCAGGATTTTGCAGCAACTTTGCCTGCAAAGGAATTTCCAGCCCGGAATCTGCAACTATACGCACAGGCTGTCTGGATGTTTCAATATATCGTACTGTCAGCTGCGGATCATCCTGTTTAACCGAACTGATTCCGGTCAGCACTGCACAAGAGCGTGCGCGCCATTTATGTCCATCTCTTCGGGCCGGTTCATCGGTAATCCACTGACTTTTGCCATTTTTCAGCGCTATTCTGCCATCAAGGCTGGTGGCTATTTTAGTCCGTACCCACGGGTAACCATGGTGCATGCGGGTAATAAATCCGATATTTAACTGTTGAGCTTCATCGGCAAGCAGCCCTGTCTGTATCTCAATACCAGCCTTACGTAACCTGTCCCCCCCCTGTCCATTTACATGCGGATTGGGGTCACCCATAGCCATAATCACTTTTTTTACCTGGGCCTGAATCAGGGCATCAACACAAGGTGGCGTTCTGCCATGGTGATTGCAGGGTTCAAGAGTCACGTAAACAGTAGCACCTTTAGCTGATACCCCCGCCTCCTGTAACGCATAAATTTCCGCATGGGGCTCCCCCATACGAATATGCCAGCCTTTTCCGACAATTCTGCCGTTATTAACAACCACACAACCTACCCGTGGATTGGGACTCGTAGTAAATAACCCTTTTTCAGCCAGTCGCAGCGCGTACGACATAAATTCATGATCAGCTGCAGTAAACACCCGTCTTTAATCCCTTAATAAAAAATGGCCGGTCGGCAATATAAGATCATGATAACTCCGTGATTACCAGTGCGACCGGCTGTGAAATCCCCTGTTACCATCCCGGCAGCGATTCATTTCAGCACTTTTATCCCGCGGGTTATTCATGCTACGATTTTTACACATTCCAATTACTACCGGAGGGTGAAATGCTTTTTGTCAGGTTTTTTATTACTGCTATTGTTTTACTGTCATCAGGCTGGGTTTTTGCTGTAAAAGACCAGGTCCCCTATGCCACACAGGTTAACAATCTGATGCGCTACTATCGGGCCACACCCAATATCGCCACTTCCGGCGCCCTTTCTCAGGATAGTATCCAGGAACTTGCTAAACACAGTTTTCAGACTGTGATTGATCTGCGTAACGAATCGGAGGGTACGCCGGCAGAAAAAAAAGCAGTTGAAGCGGCCCTAATGACTTACATCAATATTCCAGTCTCAGGCGATGGCGTAAATGAATCGCAATTAGCCGCGTTCAAACAGGCACTGGAACAGGCATCCCCCCCTATTCTCGTTCATTGTGCTACTGGCAACCGTGCTGGTGCCATGTGGACTGTTTATCGGCTAAATGAAGGAATAGCTCCCGATATTGCTTTTAAAGAAGGGCGTACTGCCGGCATGAATGCCGGCATGGAAGAAAAAATCAGGAAGATTTGGTGCAAGGGTGCCAAAGAAGGCTGTTGACTGCGCCACCCGGAGTAGCAACAGTCCAGACACAACCTGGTACGCTTTCCAGTTCGGGACACGTTACTTGCAACAGAATACCTCCAAAAATCATGGCGGTAGTCACCGTAATCTTTGGAATTGCTTCAGTTAATCCGGCAGACACTTGCCTTCAAAACTCGTTCCCCCGGCTGCTGTCAACATCTTCCGGACTGACGAGGCTGCCAAAATTACCCCAGGCATTTCTAATGTAGGAAACCACCCAGGCAATTTCCTGATCACGGATGATGTGCTGAAAAGACGGCATACCGTAAGGGCGGGGATTGCCGGCTGTTGCAGGCGGAAATCCGCCGTACAGCACGCTGCGGACCGTATTGAGCGGCGAAATCATAGTTACGCTGCGATTCCCTGCCAGTGACGGGTAAACTCCCGGCACACCTTCTCCTGACTTGCCATGACAATCCTGGCAGCGTTTCTCATATACCGTTTCTCCCAGCGCCAGATATCTACGTACACGTTCCGGCATAGGGGGTATTTTTCCCGGTATTGCATCACTGCGCTTTTCTCCCAGCGACTGAAGATAAACAGCCACTGCACGTAAATCATCATCTGACAGATATTGCAGGCTTTGCCTGACAATTGTTGCCATAGGGCCTGAAGTTACCGCATGCGCCGATACCCCGGTGGAAAGCAGTCTGACGATTTCATCAGTTGACCAGTCCCCTACTCCGGCTTCCTTTGGGGATATCAGGGAAGGTGCATACCAGTAAGTACCCATAATTTCCCCCCCTGCCAGTTTGTCTTCTTTACTTGCTCCCCATACGTTACGGGGAGTATGGCAGGCGTTACAGTGTCCCAGTCCCTGCACCAGATAATTACCGCGATTCCAGTCTTCACTCCTGGAATGATCCGGTTCATACACGCCCTCTTTGAAGTACCAGGTACGCCAGAGAAACAGCAGAAACTGGTTATCGTAAGGCGAGGTGATTTTATGTGGCGGATTAGTCTGTGCTACCGGAGACAGTGAACGCAGATAGGCAAAAATTGCATCAGCATCCTGGCGTGTAATTTTCGTATATTCGGTATAGGGAAAAACAGGATAGAGATAACTGCCATCCTTACCTTTGCCATAATGGAGCGCCTGCCAGAAATCTTCTCCGTTCCAGCTGCCAATACCGGTTTCATTGTCCGGCGTGATGTTGGGTGCGGTAAACAGGCCAAAAGGTGTATTCAGCTGGCGTCCGCCCGCATAAGGCTTTCCCCCCCGCGTAGTATGGCATCCCATGCAGTTACCGGCACGGGCAAGGTATTCCCCGCGCTGAATCTGTTCTGTATCAGCCTTGTTTGCCGGTGAAGCGGCCATTACGGACAAAGGCAGTACCAGGCTCGATAATAAAACTGTAATCTGCTGTTTTATTGGCACAAATCCGGATTCGTTTAGCTGTTTCATTGGGGAAAACCCTCACGGGAAAAAATAGTCTGACAACGCTGCACAAGTTCCGGAGACAACACCTCCATTTCTGCAGATTCACCTGTTACCGGTTGAGCAGGCAGCCACATCGCCAGCGCATTCACTTCCTCCTGGGACAGTTTTTTAGCAATTTCTGACATACAGTCCGGTGTTTGCCCGCGCATAATCCCGCCATTACGCCAGCCGCCAAACTGAGCAGCCACATAGGCATGAGGCAAGCCAAGCAGGCTGGGAATATACGGCTTTACGCCCATCAGTGCTTTTCCGTGACAGGCACTGCATGCGGGAATATCTCGTCCGGGATCGCCGGAATGGATCAATGTTTCCATCGATTGTATTTCGGCAGATGAAAGTGTATTCACAGCCGGTTCCGGATAAGGATATTTCAGGGAAGCAAAATACTGCGCTATTTCGAGCAGATATTCATCCGACAAATTTTCCAGAAGAATTGCCATAGCCTGGTAATAGCGTTTCCCATCCCGGAAATTACGCAGCTGGTTAAACAGATAACCGGCAGGTTTGCCGGCAATTCGCGGGTAATAGGCATCACGCCCTGCCCGATCTTCATCTCCATGACAGATGGTACAAGGTTTTACACGCTGCTCCAGTGTATCAGGTATACCGGAAGGAGCCGGTTGCTGCGCCATGGCAGGCCCGGACAGTATTACTGACAAAATAAATACAATAAATTTCATTTACACTCAACCCGTGAAAAATAAACAAACCCATCAGCACACTGATCAGTCTCAGCTTAAACACCAGTACCGGAACCCGGATATTTTGCGGGAAGCAGACTCAATTCTCTCTGATTTGCCGGAAACACTGATTGACAGTTACCTTGCCACCCGGTACCAGATCTGGATTGATTCTGCCCTGGTTACGCTGAAAATCGGCTGTCCATCTGCTCCGCTGGCAGCGTTGATGCAAATGACCAGTGCTCGAAACGCGGTATACGTCACCGCCTGCAACCCGGGGAGCCGAATCGTCCCTCTTGATGTGAATCAGCTCGCCATGGTCAGATTGTATGAAAAACTTGCCGGCTGTTCAAACCACATCTACCAGGGAGCCGGGATTGATCCCACCGGAAAATGGCCGGCAGAGGAAAGCCTGCTTGCCCTGGACGTTGACCTGCCTGCTGCCAGACTGATCGGGAAAGAATTCAGGCAGAATGCAATCGTCTGGATTGATTCTGCCGCAATGCCCCGTTTAGTACTATTGCACTGAGGAAGTCGCTTCCCCGGTTAGGATGTTATGCTTCAATTTCTGTAACTCAGGTTGGTTCAGTGTTTCTGTTTCCAGTAACTGCTGCGCGGTCTGATCAAGCAGAGCGCGATTCCTGGTCAGAATCCGGCTGGCACGTTCAAGCGCCTGGTCAAGCAGCGAACGTACTGCCAGGTCAATCCTGTTAGCAGTTTCTTCGCTGTAATCACGGCTTTGCGGCATGGGAAATCCAGTCTGTAAATAAGCTGTCTGCTCCCGGTCATACACTACATTGCCAATAGCATCACTCATGCCATAGCGTAATACCATTGCACGGGCAATATCTGTAGCACGCGCCAGATCATCCGAAGCACCGGTGGAAATTTCGCTGAATACCAGTACTTCCGCTGCACGCCCTCCCAGCAACACTGCCATCTTGTTTTCCAGTTCCTTGCGTGTCATAAGGAAACGATCTTCAGTAGGGCGCTGAATGGTATAACCCAGCGCACCGATTCCACGTGGAATAATTGAAACCTTGTGGACTTCATCTGATCCTGGCAGAGCAAGTGACACCATGGCGTGACCCAGTTCATGATAGGCGACTGTCCGCCTTTCATCAGGATTGAGCAGGCGATTGCGCTTTTCCAGACCTGCCACAATCCGCTCGATCGCATTGTTAAAATCATCCATAGCGACAGCTGATGCACCGCGCCGGGTGGCCAGCAGTGCTGCTTCGTTGATCAGATTGGCCAGATCAGCACCGGTAAAACCGGGAGTCAGCGCTGCAATCTGTTCGGTATCCACATCAGAACCCAGTGTGATTTTACCGATATGTACCGCAAGGATTTGCTGGCGCCCTTTTTTATCAGGCCGGTCAACCAGTACCTGACGATCAAAACGCCCGGCGCGCAACAAGGCGGCATCAAGAATTTCCGGGCGATTGGTGGCAGCAAGGAGAACAATACCGCTAGAGGGATCAAAGCCATCCAGCTCGGCCAGTAACTGATTTAACGTCTGCTCTTTTTCATCGTGCCCGCCAAATCCGCCTGCACCACGAGCCCGTCCTAGTGAATCCAGCTCATCAATAAAAATGATTGCCGGTGCCATCTGGCGTGCCTGTTCAAACAGATCACGTACCCTGGCTGCACCTACTCCGACAAACATCTCGACGAATTCTGATCCGGAAATCGAGAAAAACGGGACACCCGCTTCCCCTGCTACCGCACGAGCCAGCAGCGTTTTACCGGTTCCCGGCGGGCCAACCAGCAGGATACCTTTGGGCGCACGCCCCCCCAGCCGGCTGTATTCCTTTGGGTTTTTGAGAAAATTAACCACCTCGACCAGTTCCTCTTTGGCTTCATCCACACCGGCAACATTGGCGAAGGTCACTTTGGTTTCTTTTTCCACATAAACCTTGGCGCGGCTTTTACCAATTGACATCAGGCCACTTCCCATTATTCCTTTATTCATCCGCCGGATAATAAACAGCCAGATACCGGCAAAAATTGCCATTGGCACGATCCAGGAAAGCAGATCCCGTAACCAGGTGCTCTGAACAACACCGGTGTAAGTGACACTGTGTTTATCCAGTATTTCCGCCAGATCAGACTCAACCCGGGTGGTTACGAATTCGGAGAATTTTTCACCGGCTGATTCCTTGAGCTTACCGAAAATCTGTTTGTCCGTAATAGCCACTTCAGCCACCTTATCCTGCTCCAGCAGCGTCTGGAAGCGGCTATAGGGAATTGGCTCGATTTTTGTATACTGGTTGTACAGATTCTGGATAAAAAGAATGCTGAGTATCGCAATCAGCACATACCAGAAGTTGATCTGGGCTCGTTTGTCTGTGGGCGACTGGTTATTCATGATTCCTCTCTGTTCGTCTGAATTTATTTCCTGCATGCCAATGGATCATGCGGGGCGAAGAGAGAACATAAAACAGATCTTTGTACAGGGCAACCGTATTTCAATAAACCGTACAGACTTTCCCGGCCCCCTTTCCTGCCGGCCCGGGTTGCATGATAGCGCCAGTCACATACAATGGCCGCTTTCTTCAACATACCCATAAAGGATCAGTCCCGATGAAAACACGTGCAGCAGTTGCCTGGCAGGCAGGCCAGCCGCTTACTGTCGAAGAAGTTGATCTGGCCGGCCCCCGTGCAGGAGAAGTGCTGGTTGAAGTCAAAGCCACAGGCATCTGCCATACCGATTACTACACACTTTCCGGTGCGGATCCGGAAGGACTGTTTCCCGCCATTCTTGGCCATGAAGGTGCCGGTGTCGTAGTGGAAGTGGGGGCTGATGTTAAATCGCTGCGCCCGGGAGATCATGTAATCCCTCTGTACACACCGGAATGCCGGGAGTGCAAATTCTGCCTGTCACGCAAAACCAATCTGTGCCAGGCAATCCGTTCCACACAAGGGCGCGGTCTGATGCCAGACGGGACTTCACGCTTCTCGCTCAACGGTAAACCCATTATGCATTACATGGGGACATCAACTTTTTCCAACTTTATTGTTGTTCCCGAAATTGCTCTGGCGAAGATCCGTGAAGATGCGCCTTTTGACAAGGCCTGTTACATCGGGTGTGGTGTGACTACCGGAATTGGTGCGGTACTGTTTACCGCCAAAGTGGAAGCAGGAGCGAATGTTGCTGTATTCGGACTGGGAGGAATCGGTCTGAATGTTATTCAGGGTGCACGCATGATTGGTGCAGGCAAGATTATTGGAATTGACATCAATCCGGAGCGGGAGGCATTGGGTCGACAATTTGGTATGACCCATTTCATCAATCCGAACGAGGTTGAAAATGTGGTTGATGCGGTCATACAACTCACCGATGGGGGGGCTGATTACAGCTTTGAATGTATCGGCAACACTACGGTGATGCGACAGGCGCTGGAGTGTACCCACAAAGGCTGGGGGCGCAGCATCATTATTGGGGTGGCTAAGGCCGGTGCCGAGATCAGTACGCGCCCGTTCCAGCTGGTTACCGGCAGAAAATGGGAAGGCTCCGCTTTTGGTGGCGCACGTGGCCGTACCGATGTTCCCAGGATTGTCGACTGGTATATGGACGGTAAAATCAGCATTGATCCGCTCATCACCCACATACTGAAGCTGGAAGATATTAATGAAGGTTTCAGGCTGATGGAAGCGGGTGAGTCGATTCGATCCGTTGTCGTTTTCTGACCGGTATGACGAAACTGGAAATCAGAAGCCAGCACCGCTGTTTTGCCGGTATTCAGGGCTATTATGAACACCGTTCGGAAATTATCGGCCTGCCGATGCGTTTTTCGGTATATGAGCCTCCCCAGGCAAAAGAAGCTGAAACACTGCGGCTTCCGGTACTTTTTTTCCTTGCCGGGCTAACCTGTACGGAAGAAACCTTCATGATCAAGGCGAGTGCCCAGCGCTTTGCTGCTGAACTGGGACTGATACTGGTCAGCATGGATACCAGTCCGCGCAATACCGGAATTCCAGGTGAAGCAGATGACTGGGATTTTGGAACAGGAGCAGGGTTTTATCTCGATGCGACTGAACAGCCCTGGTCAAGATACTTTCGTATGGAAAGCTATATAACCCAAGAATTGCGCGATATTATCCTGAGCAGATTCCCGGCAGATCCTGAACGGATCGGAATTTTCGGGCACTCCATGGGAGGGCATGGCGCACTGACGCTGGCGTTGCGTCATCCCGGGCTTTATCAGTCCGTCTCGGCATTCGCACCGATAGCCGCTCCCATTCACTGTCTCTGGGGGCAAAAAGCATTTAGCCGTTATCTGGGAGAATCACCGGAAAACTGGCGTAAACACGATGCAACAGCATTGATTGAATCCGGCCATCGATTGCCAACACCGTTAATTGATCAGGGGTTGGATGATCCTTTCCTTACCGAGCAATTACATCCCAGCTATTTCGAAGCTGCCTGTCAGCAAGCCGAACAACCGGTTATTTTGCGCCGTCATGCCGGATACGATCACAGCTACTTTTTTATCAGTACCTTTATTGAAGATCACCTGCGACATCATCACAGCCAGCTGACGGAATGAAGTCAGGGATACGGATAATTGTTTGAAGCCGGGAACACTGGCAGAAACAGTGCAGTAAGCAGGCAAGCACAGATATGGCGGCAAGTCTACAGGACAGGAATCACAAGAACCGCCGCCACCCCGCTTACAGCTTTCCGGAAGATCAGATCACAATGACTTCCGGTAACGGAAAACCGTTGAAATTACTGGCATATGATGTTGTATAGGCGCCGGCATTAGGAATAAAAATGAAATCATCTTCCTGAACATCTTCAGGCAGCATCTCATCGTGCATCAGCACATCCACGGAATCACATGTCGGACCGGCAACTGACCAGGGAACCAGAGGCCCGTTGCGTTGCGTCAGGATTTCATAACGCAACCCTTCACTGACTTCAATGATGCCGCCGAATATCCCGGCATCCCAGTACATCCAGCGTTTGCCGTTACGGGTAGCAGTACCAACCACGCGGCACACAAAACACGCTGAATCAGATACCAGGTAACGCCCGGGTTCGGCCATGATGTGTATATCTTCCGGTAAATCAGCAATTGCCTCGTTGATAACCCCGGCTATGATTTCAATGGAAGGAATCGGTTTAACGTGGCGTACCGGATAACCTCCTCCCAGATTCAGCAGGCGTGGCTTCAGACCGGCCTCACGCATGCCGGCAAACACCGTTTTGGCACGTTCAATACCCACTCGCCAGTTTTGTGGATTACGGCATTGAGATCCCACATGAAAAGTCACACCGGCCAGATCTGCTTTCAGTCTGACAGCTTCATCAATGATTTCACTGACATCCACCAGATGTGTCCCGAACTTCCCTGCCAGCGGCCAGTCACTGCCGATATTGGGAGTATCAATACGCAGATACAGCTTGGCATCCGGCTTGATGCTGACGATCTTGCGCAGCTCTTCAACGCTGTCCAGTACATACCATTCAACCCCTTTTGCCGCAGCATACTCAATATAAGCACGTGATTTCATGGGGTTGCTGTAGAAAATTTCAGCAGCCGGCACCCCCAGCCCCATCAGCAGATCAAGCTCGGCGATTGAGGCAATTTCAAACCCCACCCCCTCCTCAATCAATGTTTTCAGCACACGTGGATCAGGATTGGCTTTGGCAGCGTAATGGGGATGTACACGCGGCATGGCAGCCTTGAATCGTCGGGCTTTGTTGCGAATGATACTGGTGTCGATCAGCAGGAAGGGCTGCTGATAACCCTGTTTTAATCTGGTGTCCACCAGAGTGAGATCAATGCTGATCTCGGGGTGGGTATCAAAAATTATGCTGGTTTCTACTGGCTGATGTGCTGCAGTGGACTGTTTTTTCATGAGAGCGCCTCCTGGCAATTACCAACTACGTTTCAGGGATATGAACATGTACCCAATCAGTCAGAACAAACAGGTTTATCTTGCTTCTCATGATGACCTCCTTATGGGCTACGGCATTTTCTAAAGGGACGCATTATAGACCTGATTTTCTCATAATCAAGTATTTTTTTTATCAAAAAAACATGTTATAAATCATTCTGTTATATTGATAATGACTTGTCTGTTTCCACTAAAAACCACATAAGTCGTCCGACCGTTCTGCAAATGATCTTTTTAATCCGGAAAAATCAGATTCTGCTATTTATCACACCGTGACTGCTCCCCTTTTTCGAATAAAAAGCACCTCTGAAAATGAATAAATTATTTGCGTATAACTCAGTGCTGAGACTAATATCCCAAACGGTCAGTTCTGCCGATGAGCTGATATGTTTATCAATGCATGTCCATTAATAACAGAAGGAGATAGTGATGAAAGGAACTACCTTAGCCGCCATTTTTACGGCAGCCGCACTGCTTTTTTCTTTTAACAGCGCATTTGCCGGTAACGAAGGCCTGCCTGCCAGTCAGGTAATTGCTGCCATCAACACAGCCACTGCAGCCACTCCCGGGCTCATTCACGAAGTTGAAATCGAGCAGAAACTTGGAAAACTGATTGTCGAAGTAAAAATTATCGATGCCAAAGGCCAGAAAGTTAAGGTCAGAATTGATCCGGAAAAAAATGCGGTAATGCAGTAATTCACCAACTTCACCGGACGGCGGCCCGGCAAGGGTACTGAAAGAATATACGAACAGACAATCACACCTGCCGGGCTGCCCGCTCTGTCTATCTGTCCAGCCTCCCGAGAAACCTCAGGTACCCCCGGTAACCACACGATTAATCCTGCGAGAACCTGAATGACATCTGCTCCATCTTCTCCGATATCACAACAGCCACAACACCCTGCAATTCCGCGTGTCGGTTTTGTTTCCCTTGGCTGCCCCAAGGCAACAGTGGATTCCGAACGTATCCTCACCTGTCTGCGGGCAGAGGGTTATCTGATTTCGCCCAGCTATGCTGAAGCCGATCTGGTCGTTGTCAACACCTGCGGTTTTATTGACAGTGCCGTGGCGGAATCGCTGGAAACCATAGGTGAAGCACTGACTGAAAATGGCAAGGTAATCGTGACCGGCTGCCTCGGTGCAAAAGAGGACGTCATCCGGCAGGCACACCCCAGCGTGCTGGCAGTAACCGGCCCGCAAGCCACTGAAGAAGTCATGGCGGCTATCCACCATCATCTGCCCAAACCGCACGATCCCTATCTTGATCTGGTACCACCACAGGGAATCAGGCTCACACCCAAACACTATGCCTATCTCAAGATTTCCGAGGGCTGCAACCATCGCTGCACGTTCTGCATCATTCCCAGCATGCGCGGCGATCTGGTCAGCCGGCCGGTGGGAGGCGTGCTGCAGGAAGCACAAAGTCTGGTTGAAGCCGGGGTCAAGGAGCTGCTGATCATCTCCCAGGACACCAGTGCCTACGGTGTGGATATCAAATACCGCACCGGCTTCTGGCAGGGCAGGCCGGTTCGCACCCGTATTACCGAACTGGCAAAAGCACTGGGAGAATTCGGTGTCTGGGTACGGTTGCATTACGTCTATCCCTACCCGCATGTGGACGAACTGATCCCGCTAATGGCAGATGGTAAACTCCTGCCTTATCTGGACATTCCTTTCCAGCACGCCAATGAGCGCATACTCAGGCTGATGAAACGCCCGGCCAGCAGTGAAAATGTACTGGCACGTATCCGTCAGTGGCGCGGTATCTGTCCGGATATCGCATTACGCAGCACCTTTATCGTCGGTTTTCCAGGCGAAACCGAGCAGGAATTTGAGGAATTACTGGCTTTTCTGGAAGAAGCGCAGCTTGACCGGGTTGGCGCATTTGCCTATTCACCCGTCAAAGGTGCGGCTGCCAATGCACTGCCGGATCACATCCCCTCTGAAATCCAGCAGGAGCGGCTGGAAAGGCTGATGCAACGACAGGAAACCATCAGTGAAAAACGTCTGGCAGCGAAAAAAGGCCGGCAACTCAGGGTACTGATAGATACAGTTGATGAAGAAGGTGCCATTGCCAGAAGCTACGCTGATGCACCGGAAATTGACGGCGTTGTTTATATCAGCAATGCCTCAGCCCTGAAAACAGGTGATTGGGCGGATGTACGTGTTACCGATACCGATATTCACGATTTATGGGCGGAAAAAATCTGACGCGAGCGGTGCGGAAACATCATGACAGAAACCGGGGTACTGCCTGTCGTTCCGTTACCCCCTGCTTTATTATGCTCACAGTTACGATACGATAACAAAAGTAACAAAACGCAGAGGGCTGCAACAAAATCAAGGATAAAGACAACGCCGTGACAAAAACCCGGGATACTTCAGGGTAAAGCAACCTGAAATATCCCTGTGGATTTCTTTACTCGTTATCTGTCAGGCAAAAGAGGAAAAGTGTGTATTACTGTAACGACGGGTGCAGAAAAATACAGCACCCAGCCCCAGGGATAACAACAGCAATGTGCCGGGCTCACTGACCTCACGGGGATCACGAGGTTTTTCACGCCAGGTTAACAACGCCTGATTATTCATCGGACTCACCGGGGTCAACTTGTAAAATTCCCACGTATCACTCACATAATTGTTGGGTATTGAAGCTATACCAGGTTTTCCATTTGAACCAGTCAGCCAGGTATCCGCTAAAGCCCGGGCACCATCAAAATCTGTTGTGGCTTTAAATGTCCCGTCTGACAGATTCCGTAAATTATCCCCTTCAAAGAAAATTTCCCATAGAGTTAGCTGGAAAGCCGCATCATTTTTATTTGTACCCAAATCATTAAAGTGATTATCAAACAGCCAGCTAACCTGGGAGAGCTGTAAACCGGTCAGATTTGCTGGAGCAATGTCATAAGTCACGTTCCGGCCAGTTACCAGCCAGTGGTTTATATCAATACAAAAAGCTTGCAAAGAATTATTCCACTCACCCCCTCCTCCAGATAGCACATTAAACTTAAACTCACCGGCACCCACTCCACCGTTAAGCGGTGTTGTTATGTTTCCCGATTTGGATCCATTAACAAAACCCTGATAATTCAATTCGATATTAACAGCCCAGCTTGCTGAAGCGAAACCAAGGGAAGCAATTGCAGCAGTTAAAACAGCCGTTTTCCGGATACCCCAGCCAAATTGTTTATGCTCTAAAAATAACTTCACCGTATTTCTCCTTATTGGTTCTTATGTGATACCCGGTCATTCCAGGCATCTTCACCTTCTATTGAGCATTAAACATGCCAGAGATTAAATATCATTAATAAACAGACAGATAAAAAACAGGTTTATAATCTTGCTTAAGGGAGTGTAAAAAAACCCAACAGGTTTTAGGTGCATTGAGCCTGGTCTTCGGGTACAAATCACAGCCAGAACACACAACTTGAATTACAGGCTTGATACAGGAGGTTGCGTTACCATGCCGGACATGAAAAACAAGATTGAAAGCAGGCTGCAATCATTGCAACCGCAGTTTCTGGAAGTGATCAACGAGAGCTACCGTCACAATGTGCCGGCAGGATCGGAATCCCATTTCAAAGTGACAATTGTCTCGGATGTGTTTAGTGGCAAACCCCTGGTGGCGCGTCACCGGCTGGTTAATACCACACTGACAGATGAAATCGTCCGCTCCATTCACGCGCTGGCGCTGCATACGCTCACCCCCGCGGAATGGCGGGAACGTAATGAAACGGCACATACCTCCCCGCCCTGCCTGGGTGGCTCCCCCGGCGAGATACGTGCCGGTGCAAAAAAAGTATGCTGACTTTTTTCAGGAAAATTCTGGGGCATTCACTATGCAAAAATTATTGATTTTTTTCGCATCCCGATTTTACGGCGGGCTGGTTTTACGGCAGAAATAAACAGACGGTTTCCACCTTGCTGCAAGCCATAAATGAAATATCGCGGTCAGACCAGCGTACTAACCCGGTGACCGGGTGTGATTCGGTATACAGCCTCAAGCCTTTATGGTGAATCTGATCGAGTGAATAAGACAGTCTCATAACAGGAAAAGCTATAATATCGCCCTTATTTTCAGTGTTTCGTCCATCTTAAGGCGGCTATTCTGGCTACTCGGCAGGAACTCTCAGAATTTCTCAGTGAAGTTGAGCTGCGTGCGTATAAGCAGGCATTATTTGCTGTGCAGGATGAGCATGCGGCACTTGATATCGTCCAGGATTCGATGATGAAGCTGGTTGAAAAATACTCAGACAAGCCTCTCTCCGAAATTCCCCCTCTGTTTCAGCGCATCTTGCAGAATACGATTCGTGATTTTTATCGCCGACAGAAATCACGCTCGCTCTGGGTAACATTATTTTCATCATTCATACCCGATTCGGATGACAGAGAAACCGGTACGGATATACCCGAGTCATTGCCGGTAGCCCCGGATTTTGGCTGTAAAAACAACCCCGGCACTGCAGCAGAACAATCACAGATCATCGAGCTGATCAGCCAGGCAATAGAAAATTTACCGCCACGTCAACGGGAAGCCTTTCTGCTGCGTTACTGGGAAGAGATGGATGTGTCTGAAACAGCCAGGGTCATGGACTGTTCAGAAGGCAGCGTAAAAACGCATTGTTCCCGGGCAGCTCATACACTTGCTGCTCTGTTGGAGAGTAAAGGAATCAAATGATGACTGAGGAAGAGAGAACGGGGAAAACCGTCAAAGGATTGCTGGACAAAAGCCTGGGTGATATCACCCCCGGCACCTTGTATCGCCTGCAGGCAGCGCGCAGAGCCGCGCTGGAACAGTATCAGCCGGCTGGAGAGGTATTGCACACCGGTACCGATACTCTGGTTCAGAGCGGGCTGCACTGGATTTCATCTCATGCCGGCAGACTGTTGCTGACAGCAAGTCTGTTGTTTTTTCTGGCGACACACAGTTACTGGCAGAAACAGCATCGTATCGAAGACAAAACCACGACTGCTCCCGCCATCCTCACACAGGACGCACCTTCCGGCGCCCCGAAAACCAATGATACGGCTGATATGTACACGCCTTCCGATGAGGTGGCGAATGAGGTAACAGCCGGGGAAGCAGCTCCCCGGGATTCTGATGATGAAGGCGGTCATGCTAATGAAGCAGTGTCCGGGGTTGGCACGGAAACCGGTGATACGGGTGATTCCGATGATTCCGGCGAGGCTGACAGTGTGGATAATGCCGGCGATACCAGTAATGCTGGTACCTATGATTCTGCAGAAAACCAGGATTCACTGAATCAGGAAGAAACCGGCAGTACCGATGATTACGCACCAGGTGCAGATGATACGGTGGATTTCTACGATGAGGAAAATACCCCGGACACACCGGATACAACAGGTACAAACCAGAGCAATACAGACAGTACTGATCATGCCGGCGACACCAGTGACACACCCCGATAATCACTTTTGACAGATGGTGGCCTGATCCGGCTATCCGTCAAATAATGTAACCCTCCCCTGCAACGGCCGCTTGCAGCGATTGTTTGCATCGGCCGTTTCCACGCTACTTCACGTTATTTTTTGTAATTAATGTCATCCATTACCAGCGATCTGCCTCATATCATCCCCTCTGATTTTCCATCCCACTGGCAAACACGGATCAGTACCCTGCTCAACGGGCAGGAGCAAATCCTTGCCTGGCTGGAAATTGATCTTGACAACCAGCTGCATTTTTCACCCGGATTACTCATCGTGACTACACACAGGATTCTTGCCCGATCCGAAAAGGATGAAAACTGGCAGGCATGGTCCAATCAGCCGGATATGAAACTGACGTATCAGGATCATGCCGGTATTTGCAGTATTGAGTTATTCGATATCCACGCACGACTTGCCTGCTGGCATTGCACGCTGGAGAAACATCAGGCAATCGATCAGCTGATTGCCCATTTTGTTCAGCTGATTACAGCTGAAACTGCTCAAACGGGAGAGGCCCCGGCAAATCCGGATGAAGGCACAGAAATTGAGAGTGACAGTAAAATTGCCATCGAAACTGATCTGGCAGACAGCAGTGAAAGTATTGCCACCGGCAATCAGGAAACGAATACAGCTCCCCCTTCCACCTGGACATTATTTCGCCTGTGGCGTTTTGCCAAACCATACAAATGGCAGCTGCTTACCGGTTTCATGCTGATGCTGGGCAGTACAGCCGCTGCACTGGTGCCACCCTATCTGACCATGCCGCTGATGGATAACGTGCTGATTCCCTACCAGAACGGCCATCCAATCGACACCGGTCTGGTGACATTCTATCTGTCCGGCCTGCTGGGAGCAGCAGTTCTGGCCTGGATACTGGGCTGGTTACGCACCTACACAATGGCAAAGGTGTCTGAGCGTATCGGTGCTGATTTACGAACAACTACCTATGAGCATCTGCTCGGTCTTTCTCAAGCCTATTTTGGCGGTAAGCGCACAGGTGATCTGATGGCACGTATCGGGGCGGAAACAGATCGGATTAATATGTTTCTATCACTCAATCTGCTCGATTTTGCGACAGATGTACTCATGATTACCCTGACCGTCATTATCCTGGTTTCGATCAACCCATGGCTGGCACTCATCACCCTGCTTCCCCTGCCCATCATTGCCTGGCTGATTCATCTGGTCCGGGATCGGTTACGGGTCGGTTTTGAAAAAACCGGGCGTGTCTGGGCCGAGGTCAACAATGTACTGGCGGATACTCTGCCCGGTATCCGGGTTGTTAAGGCATTCGCACAGGAAGAAAGAGAAATCGAGCGTTTCCGCATAGTTAACCAGCGCAATGTGGAAATCAACGACCGGGTCAATAAAATCTGGGCGCTGTTTACACCCACGGTCACATTCCTGACGGAATGCGGCCTGCTGGTTGTATGGATTTTTGGTATCTGGCAGGTATCACAGGACCACATTACTGTTGGTGTACTCACTGCCTTTCTGGCCTACATTGGCCGCTTCTACCTGCGGCTGGATTCAATGAGCCGGATTGTTTCAGCCACACAAAAGGCGGCAGCCGGCACCAAACGGATATTCGATATTCTCGATCATGTCTCCAGTGTGCCCGAGCCGGTCAAACCCATTCATTTACCGGCGATAAAAGGCCATATCGGATTGAGCAACGTCAGTTTCCGCTACGGGACACGCCGGGTTATCCAGAATCTTGATTTTGCAATCAAACCCGGCGAAATGATCGGTCTGGTTGGGCATAGCGGCTCGGGTAAAAGCACGCTTATCAACCTGATCTGCCGTTTTTATGATGTAACTGATGGCGCTATTCTGATTGATGATGTCGATATACGCTCACTCCCCATTGCAGAATACCGCAAACATATCGGGCTGGTATTACAGGAGCCTTTCCTGTTTTTCGGAACGATTGCTGAAAATATCGCCTACGGCAGACCCAACGCTTCCCGCAGAGAAATCATCGCTGCTGCACGCGCGGCATACGCCCATGAATTTATCCTGCGGCTGCCCTATGGCTATGATTCCCTGGTAGGTGAACGCGGACAGGCGCTATCCGGTGGAGAAAGACAGCGTATTTCCATAGCCCGGGCATTGCTGATTGATCCTCGCATCCTGATACTGGACGAAGCCACTTCATCAGTAGATACCCAAACCGAACAGGAAATCCAGGGGGCACTGGATAACCTCGTTTCCGGCCGAACCACCATAGCTGTAGCGCATCGTCTTTCAACCCTGCAGCAGGCAAACCGGCTGGTGGTACTTGATCACGGCAAAATTGTGGAAGTTGGTAATCATGAGGAGCTGATGGATCGCCGGGGGCATTACTACCAGCTCTATCAGGCGCAATCACGCAGCAGTGATGACGAAGAACAACCCGCTGCAGCTGGAAAAATAATGGGTATCCGGAGCAATCTCGCATGAACACGAATCTGACTGGCTGCAAACTGAACCGTAATACCTTTGGCAAGCTGATTGCCACAGGAAAAGACCATCAGATTCATGAAGGTGTGATACCTGTACGCGCATTTCCAGTCACGGCTCCCGGTGAAGGTATTTCACTGGTTGATAATCATGGCCATGAAGTGGTCTGGATAGATAACCTGGCTGAATTGCCCGAAATGGAACGCAACCTGATTGAAGAAGAATTTGCCAGCCGTGAATTCATGCCGGAAATTAAGCGTATCGACAAAGTTTCAAGTTTTGCCACACCCAGTATCTGGCAGGTACAAACTGATCGGGGCAATACTCAATTCACTCTCAAGGGCGAAGAAGATATCCGTCGCCTGTCACTTTCCACACTGCTGATTACCGACAGCAATGGCATTCATTTTCTGGTTCGTGACCGATCCGTGCTGGATCGTCACAGCAACAAACTGCTGGATCGTTTTCTGTGAGCATTGTTTCTTGTAATTATCATATTTTGCTGTAAACCGATCGGGCCTGTCCTGCGTTAATTCAGGTAAGTACATTCACCTTACTTTTCATGTCAATCCAAACCGCAATTCATACTGATTCTTCTGTTCACAGCACCAGAGATCTCAAATTCCTTGAGGTTCGTTATGTAGATGGTCCCAATATGTGGACATATACCCCTGTTTTAGAAGCAATCGTCGATATAGGTGAGCTTGAAGACTATCCATCGGACACGATTCCCGGTTTTTATGAACGGCTGTCTTCATGGCTGCCTTCCCTGTTTGAACATCGCTGCAGTTATGGCGAACCGGGCGGATTTCTGCGCCGCGTCCAGGAAGGGACCTGGCCCTGTCATATTCTTGAGCATGTCACGCTTGAACTGCAGAATCTGGCCGGGATGCGGGGAGGATTTGGCCGGGCGCGGGAAACTTCAGATCGAGGTGTTTACAAAGTGGTTGTCAGTGCGTGGAACAGGGAAATAACACTTAAGGCACTGTATCTGGCGCGGGAGCTGGTGCTGGCTGCAATGGGGTTTGATCAGACACAGCCAGCTTATGATGTGCAGAACGCAATCAGTCAACTGCGTGACATGATCGATTCACACTGGCTTGGTCCCTCCACTGCCTGCATTGTTGATGCTGCCACTGCCCGCAATATCCCGTCAATCCGCCTGCTGGAAAAAGGTAATCTTGTTCAGCTGGGCCAGGGTGCACACAGCCGCTATATCTGGACGGCAGAAACAGATAGCACCACGGCGATTGCCGAAAATATTTCGCGTGACAAAGAACTGACCAAATCACTGTTACGGGCTTGCGGCATCCCCGTTCCGGAGGGACGTATCGTGACTGATCCGGCTGATGCCTGGGAAGCAGCTGAAGATATTGGCCTGCCCGTTGTCGTTAAACCGGATGATGGCAATCATGGCCGGGGTGTTTTTATCGAGCTGAGTAAGCGCGAAGAAATTGAATCTGCCTTTGCAATTGCTGCACAGGAAGGCAGCGATGTACTGGTAGAACGCTATATTCCCGGAATAGAACACCGCCTCCTTATCGTGGGCGGAAAGCTTGTGGCAGCTGCACGCGGGGATTCTGTATTCGTTACCGGAGATGGTGCATCTGCTATTACAAAGCTGATAGAAGATCAGATCAATTCTGATCCGCGCCGGGGGCCCTCTGAAAATCATCCGCTTAATCTGATCAGACTGGATGATGCGGTCCAGATGGAGCTTGCACATCAGGGCTACACCAGCGATTCTGTCCCACCTGCCGGGACAAGGGTACAAATCCAGCGTAACGGCAATCACGCTATTGATATAACCGACGAAGTCGATCCGGTTACAGCCGACCTGGCTGCACTGGCTGCCCGTATTGTGGGCCTGGATATTGCCGGAATTGATCTGGTTGTAGAAGATATTTCGCGTCCGCTCGCTGAACAGGAGGGGGCGATTGTTGAAGTCAATGCCGGCCCCAGTCTGCTTATGCATATTAAACCTGCCATCGGTGAGCCACGCCCGGTTGGCGAGGCTATCGTCAACCAGCTGTTTCCCAATCAGGACCAGGGACGTATCCCTGTTGTCGGTATTACCGGCAGCAGTGGCATGACCGTTGTTGCCCGCCTTGTTGCCAGTCTGCTCATCCTGTCCGGCAAACGTACCGGACTGGCGTGCGGGAACGGACTTTATCTCGATCACCGGAAAATTGATCACGGCAACTGTGCCAACCATCGATCGGCTCGCCGTATTCTGATGAACCGTACGGTTGAGGCTGCTGTTTTCGAGAATGGCTTTAATACGATGCTGGAGGAAGGTTTAGCGTATGACAGCTGTCAGGTGGGCGTTGTTACCCGGATCGAACCTGAACAGTATTTGGGTTATCAGGGGACAGGAACAACTGAACAGGTTTTCAAGGTACTGAGGACACAGGTGGATGTTGTTTCCCCTACCGGTGGCAAAAAAGCCGATATTTCACCGGAAATCGTGCTGCCAACCGGTGCGGCCATTTTGAATGCTGAAGATCCCATGCAGATTCAGATGACAGAGTTATGTCAGGGTGAAGTTATCTATTTTAGCTGTGATCCGGGGCTGGCAGTAATCAGTGCCCACCGGCAGGAAGGGACCGGCCCAACCCGGGGAAAGCGCGTGGTGACCGTACGCAACTGGGAAATTCTGTTAATAGACGGCCCCGCTGAAACATTACTGATCCGGCTGGATGACCTGCAGGCAAGAACCGGCAACTTTCCTGTGGAAACAGCATTCCTGCTGGCTGGTATTGGTGCAGGCTGGGCATTAGGCATGTCACCAGATCTTATTCGTACCGGTTTGATTGCTTTCCTGCAAAACCAAGCCAAGCAACCATCTGTTTAACAATTTTCTGAAGATCAGTTCATTTAAGGAAATATCCATGAAGGCAATACAAATTCGTGCACTGCGGGGACCCAATGTCTGGAGCAAACTTACTGCTATCGAGGCCACATTTGTACTTACACAACGTGAAAGCCGACCGTACAGCATTCCCGGCTTTGATATGCGCCTGCGCGAATATTTTCCGGATATTGCTCTCTTTCAGTCGACGGATTGGCAGAAAACAACACTGGCTCATATTCTGGCCTTTATCACACTGAAGCTGCAAGGGCAGGCTGGTTGTCCTGTCAGTTTCAGTCGTGTAGTCAGGATGGCGGAAGCAGACAGCTGGCGTGTCATCGTGGAATACACTGAAGAAGCTGTTGGCCGGCTGGCACTGGAACAATCGCTTGCGTTGTGTCAGGCCGTTACAGAGGCCACTCCGTTTGACACGCATGAAGCAGTCAGTCGCCTGCATGAACTGTACGAAGATGTCCGTCTTGGACCCAGCACGAACTCGATTGTACAGGCAGCCGTCCGCCGCAAGATTCCCTACCGCCGTTTAACCGATGGCAGCCTGGTTCAGTTTGGCTGGGGTAGCCGGCAACGGCGTATTCTGGCTTCCGAGAGTGATCGAACCAGTGTCGTTGCAGAATCTGTCGTGCAGGACAAGGATCTCACCAAGGTGCTTTTACATGCGGCGGGTATTCCTGTGCCAGCCGGACGACCGGTGACCAGTGCTGAAGATGCCTGGGCGGCAGCCTGTGAAATCGGCACACCAGTCGTAGTCAAACCCCAGGACGGTAACCAAGGGAGAGGCGTGACCGCCAATCTGACAACCCCTGATCAGGTCAGGGCGGCCTATTATGTTGCATCAGAAAAAAGCGGCAATGTACTGGTTGAGCGCTACATCAGCGGACATGATTACCGTTTGCTGGTCGTAGGCAGCAAACTGGCAGCAGCTGCAAGGCGTGATCCGCCACAAGTGGTGGGTGACGGCATTAACAGTATTGCCCGGCTGGTAGAACAGGTTAACAGCAATCCACTGCGCAGCGAGGGTCACGCCAACCTGCTGACCAAAATCCGCCTGGATGAAATTTCTGTGGCTCACCTGGCTATGCAGGGGTTAAATACCGGCTCCATTCCGGATAAGGGCAAGCTGGTGACATTGCGTAACAACGCCAATCTCTCCACTGGCGGTACAGCAACGGATGTAACGGATGAAGTTCATCCTGATATTGCGGAATGTGCTGTGATGGCAGCCCGGATGACAGGTATCGATATCTGCGGCATCGACATCATTTGCAGTGATTTGTCCCGCCCGCTGGAAGAGCAGGGTGGCGCAATTATCGAGGTCAATGCTGCCCCCGGCCTCCGTATGCATCTGCAGCCTTCATACGGTAAACCGCGTGCAGTAGGTGAAGCCATTATCGATCATCTGTTTGCGCAGAATGAAAATGCACGCATTCCGGTCATAACAATCACCGGTACCAATGGAAAAACCACTACAGCACGCCTGATTGCCAACATGCTGGAAAATAACGGGTTGCGAACGGGCATCGCCTGTACAGATGGTGTCTTCGTCAACAATCAGTGCGTGGATACAGGGGATTGCAGCGGCCCCAAGAGTGCCAGAAACATTTTATTCCATCCCGATGTGGACGCTGCCGTACTGGAAACAGCACGCGGCGGTATTCTGCGCGAAGGTTTGGGATTTGATTACTGTGATGTGGCAGTTGTCACCAATATAGGCCGGGGAGATCACCTTGGCATTGCCAATATCAATACAGCCGAAGAATTGGCATCCGTCAAACGAACCATCGTGGAAAACGTCAACCCGGAAACCGGTTTTGCTGTACTAAACGCGGATGATCCACTGGTGCTTGGTATGGCAAATCATTGCCCGGGTACTGTTACCTTCTTCTCCCGTAACAACCGCCACCCGGCCATTCTGGAACAGCGTGTTCAGGGAAAACGGGTAATCTACCTGGAAGATCATCATATCGTTGTTGCTGAAGCCGGGATTGAACGAAAAATTCCTCTCAGCGAAATTCGGCTGACGAAGAATGGCATGATCAGCTTCCAGATCGAGAATGCCATGGCCTCTATCGGTGCCGGATTAGCGGTCGGGCTTGACTGGGAAACTATTTGTACCGGACTGGCTGACTTTGTCAGCGATGCACAGACTGTTCCGGGGCGCTTTAACCTGTTCAACTACCGTGAAGCAACGTTAATCGCAGATTACGGCCATAATCCGGATGCGATGGAAGCTCTGGTGTGTGCCATTGATCATATTCCTGCAAAAAAGCGTACCGTGGTGATCAGTGCAGCAGGGGACCGTCGCAACGAAGATATCCGTCTGCAAACTCAGATCCTGGGTGATGTATTCGATGAGGTTGTCCTGTTTCAGGACCAGTGCCAGCGCGGCCGGGCTGATGGTGAGGTGCTTAATCTGTTGCGCGAGGGACTCGAAAACGCCAAACGTGTACGTAAAGTCAGTGAAATTCGTGGAGAGTTCAAAGCAATTGATACGGCATTAACCAACCTGGAGGCGGGTGAACTCTGCCTGATTCTGATTGACCAGGTGGAACAGGCCCTCGGATATATCCATTCCCGTATTGCTGTCGCCTGACAGTAAATTCCCGAACCTGTCCAAAGCGCTGTCGTCAGGCTTGGAACCGGGTGTCAGTGCCTGGCAGGTGCGTGACGTTACACTTGCTCAGCGCATCTGTTCATTACACCTGTTTTATGGTTGTTGTTTGCAGCGTACTGGTTTGATATTCAATGATCCCGCAATGGTGATAATTTTCACCACGCGGGTTTTTTGTGACGATAGCCTACGGGGGAAATTTCCATGGGGCGTTTGAAATCTGCCCCACAGTGTTATTTCATTTAACGAAGCAGAATATTATCTCCACGACCAGCTTCCGGATCGGCATCGTTGGTAAACATGATGACAGCCACCGCTCCGGTGAGTGCATGGCGCATTGCGTGATCAACGATTGCATTGGCACCTTCGACTGGAGAAATCAGATCCAGTGTTACAGCATCCCCCGCCCCGACAAAATAGGATTGCATGGCGTACTGGACATTCTTGGGATTACCGCTGGCGTATGCCCGATCCCATATCCCGGCAATAGGATGAAGTGATGAGTATTCGTTAGGGCCTGCATTGACGAAATAGATACGTACCCGCTCACCTGGTTTTGCCTGCAACCATTTGGTAGCTTCTGAATCATGTACCGGGTCATATTTGAAAATACCACCGTTGAACATGACATTGCTCCATTTATTTTCCATCATCGCTGTCTTGTCATCCGGATTGGGATAATGTTCAGCCTGAATCAGGACATACTCACGATCTGCCTTAGGTAGTGCGGTTGCATCTTTCGGGTCTACGATGATCACGCCATACATACCGCGTGCGATATGCTGAATCATCGGATCAGAACCACAGTGATAAAAGAACACGCCGGGGTTATCTGCTGTGAAGGTATATTTTTTTGTCTCACCCGGTTTGATCGAATCAAAATCCTCCATTACATCCAGCCTGGCAGCATGGAAATCCATCGAATGAGAATTTTTGTTACTCTTGTCATTGATAAGCGTAAATTCCACTGTATCGCCCTCAGTGATGCGTACGACCGGCCCGGGAACTTTGCCTTCGAATGTCCAGGCGCGATAGGTACTCCCCTTGTTATCGTATGCCACATCAGTTTCAACTGCATGTAACGTTACTTGTACCGTTTTGGCTTCAGCCTGAAAGCCCATCAGGAAAAAACCGGTTGCCAGTGCATTCGCACCTATATTCAGTAATTGCTTGTACTTCATCCTCTTACACTCCTCTCTCTTTTTTATTGATCCGAACCACATTTGCAGACATGACGCAAATAAGCCGCCAGCTGACTGACTTCTTCATCACTGAAAACACCCCCCCAGGCAGGCATCAGCACAGATTTGTTGGCAGCCAGCCCGCCTTTTTTAATGACATCAATAATCTCACTGTTGGGAATATCACCCATACCTTTGGCATCGCTGTGATCACGCGGCTGAACTGACATGAAAGCACTGTTGAGTCCGTTGCCATTACGGTTGACACCGTGGCACTGGGTACAGTAAGTGTCATACAGGCGCTCTGCATGTTTGAACTGATCATCAGCCGCTGTGGCTGGCTCCATGAAGACAAGTAACGAAGCCAACCCGATACCGGTCAGCCATGAAAAAGAAATTGAATTCCGGCTATTCATTTTTTATCCTCCTTGGCGCTCAGTTGTACGATATAGCTGGTCAGTTTTTGCAGATCTGCATCTGAAATATCGAGTTTTGGCATCCAGATACCTTTATCGATTTTCTGCGGATCCTTGATATAGCTGTAAATGAAATCAGGTTGAAGACGCGCGCCTGCGGTTGCCATTTCCGGCCCGGACAGCCCGCCCTTGCCTGGTGCCGTCATATGGCAGGCAGAGCAGCCGCGCAGCTTGTTGAAATACATGGTTCCCATTGACGGGACAACTTTCTGGTTCTTGAAAGCCCCTTTCTCAATCAGCCCTTCCGGACCAGTCAGTGTCATCAGGGCATCTGCTGCAGCCTCAGCATCCTTTGTAGTCAGTTTGGGATGAATGGTAAGTGACGGTTCATCCACCACATCTTCTTTGGCACCGGGTTTGACATGTTTACGATAGAACTCACCCGCCGGGCGAATCTTCGTTGGATCCTGCAGCCATTTCACCAGCCAGTCCTTGTTGAATTTACTCCCGGCGTAATAGAGATCCGGCCCTTTGCGTTCCCACAGTCTGTCAAGGGATGTATTTTCCGGTTTGGTCAGCGCATGGCAGGAAGCGCATTCCAGTTGAAGCAGTACGGCTGGCGCTTCTCCTGCATGGACTGCAAGCGGTGCTGTAAAAAAACTTACACTGATTGCAGCTAACAAGTAAGGTTTCATCATTTTCCTCCTTTAATTATGGTTACTCGTTATTCCTCAATGGGTTCCCCTTTGAAGACTTTGGAGTTATGCATTCCAAGATCTTTTTTCAGGGATTCCTCGTAATAAAAATCCGGTACAAATTTCTTGTCTTTCCATACATAGAAGGGATGATTAATACCCACTTCTTCATATTCGATAGTTGTCATGATTCCCCCATCCGGTTTGTCTCCATTGGTGGTATGGGTATCAACATGATCGTGAATCATCCATAAACCGGGGTTATCCATATTGATGATGACGTCGTAACGCTCACCCGGCCCTACGAGGACGGTATCGCCCTTGATGGGTTTTTCCAGAGGGAAACCATCTTTGAACGCGATTTGTGAGATATGGCCATGGGTATGGATGGCGTGAACATGGTCACCTGCACCTATCAGTCTCAACCGGATGACATCGCCTTTTTTCACTCGTATCGGCTGGGTTTCAGGAAAGGATTTGGCGTTGATCGTGTAGTAATCGAAGGTATCCCCCGGAATACCGCCTTCACCCGGCTTGTTCGCCCAGGATGACACCCAGTCGGAAAGCATCAGGATGTATTCCTTGGTGACTGTTTTCTCGATCGGGAGCGGATCTTTCGGATCCACAATAAAAGGGCCCCACATACCGCGCATGGTGACATGCTCATTAACATTGACATGGCAGTGATACCACATCGTGCCCGAAGGCTCGGCTTTGAACTTGTAGGTGAACGTATCACCCGGTTCTATCGCATGCTGAGTGGCGTGGGGCACACCATCACTCTGCCAGGTACCGCGCTGCAGCATGCCGTGCCAGTGAATCGTGTGTGGCAGTGTCGTCATGTTGGTTACATTTACCGTAACGTCATCCCCTTCCTTGACATGGATGAGCGGAGCAGGAACCTGGCCATTAAACGCAAAGGTATGAAAATCTCTTTTGCCGACCAGAACGATGCGCGTATCTTCAATGGATAAGTCAAATTCACGCTTCTCCGCCTGACTGGTTGCCGGGAGCAGCATCAGCGCAGCCAGCACCAGTACAAGGTGAGATATAAAATGAGCCAGGTTGTAACGTGAATACAGCGAAATTGATTTTTTCATAAAACAATCCTTTTGGTATATATTGGATACATCTTTTTTTGTATGAAAGATCGCCAAATACGGGTGTACCCGGCTTCTTTACCAACCATAAACTCTTAAAACTACCCCCTCTTAAAGATATATTACTAATACATCTTTCGGCGGATTCTACACCCATGATCCGGATTGTCAACCAGTCAAATCTGAAACCTGATCAACGCTTTCACCGCGCCTGATAACCCTGATCAGCGAGTGGTGTTTTTATCAGAAACACCGCTTGCTAATGGAATAAATTACAGCTCTTCCATGCCAGAACCAGTCGGCCTGTTACAGAAAACTGGTTCCATCCCCATCCCTCTTTATCTGACGATACTGCTGCAAACACCAATGTGACAATTTGTCACATTGACCAAACAATTTGTTAAACACAATAATAAAAAAGAGATTTAACAGAACCTTCCTTGTTTGGCATGAAAAACCGCTTGTATTTTTCTCGTTTCAGACCCTGTATTTACCCTGTCTCAAAAGGTTCATATTGGTTCATACGCAGCACATGAAACCAGCCTCCAGAAATGCTGTATCCGTCGTATTCAGCCGGACAGCTGTCTCATGTTTTCTGACAAATCCACTAAAGAAACTCCGGCTGTACCAGCCCGGAATCAGTCTGGTCACAACAGCAAACCCCGCTGACCCGGTATTGCGCATATAAAAAATACAGGATGACCTTGTTGCAACCCAATGATTTACATTTTTTATCTGTCAGCCACATGAAAAAATCTCTATTTCTCCTGATAGCACTGATACTGCTGGCACCTGCTGCTTTTGCACACAAAGTAACCCTGCTATCAACCCGGTTTGTTCTGGAACACAAGTTCAACCTGATGCAGGCTGCTTCTGCCGGTTCCGGTATTGATCTGCACTGGGTGCAGGCGGATCGGGATGGTGAAGAAGGTGTGCACAAGGCACTGAAAAATGCTCAACTGGTAATTATCGATGCACCACGCACTGATGATCAGGCCGTCATCGAGCGTATTGCCGGCAATCAGTTGCGTGAACTTGCCATCCCCATCATCACTTTCCAGACCATGGGCGGGCAAATCAGGCCGCAACACCTGCCCCCGGAGATTGCCGAACGGCTTTATGCCTATTATGTGGCCGGCCGGCGGGTGAACTATGAAAGACTGTTTCACTATCTGTACATCTGGCTGGAAAAAGGAGATGTGAGCACAATCCAGCCACCGGCAGATCTTCCTGATGGTGGCATTTATCACCCCGGCCATACTGACCGTATTTTTTCGACACTGCCCGCGTATCTGGACTGGTGGGAAAAACAGAAGGCCGGCCCCGCGCTGGAAAGGCCCGTGATCGCCATGGAAATAGCTTCCAGCTATATCGCGGATGGACAGATACGCATGCTGGATGAGATGGTGTCAGCGCTTGAACAGGCGGGCGCCCTGCCACTCGTGTTTTATCGCAGTACCCGTATTTCACGCGGGTCAACTGTACAAATACCGGCAGCAAACAAGGCTGATAATGCCGCAGCGGCTTTCGGCAGTCGCAATGCTGGTGACGGGTGGCAAGGCAGCAGGCAGTCGGGCGATTCCCGATCAGGTCAATCACCCGAAAAAACCGGTGATACCATTCAACCTGCAGATGACCCGGGATTTCCGAATCCTGCCCGGAACCGGAATGTTGAAGTTAATGAACCGCTTATCACCTATCAGGGCAAAATCCTGCCGCAGGTCATCCTTGTCAGCACCTTTCTCGGCAATAATCCTGAAGGTCGCAAAGCCTGGCACCAGGCACTCGGTATCCCGGCCATCAATATACTTTCCTATCGCACGGGTACACGTGCTGATTATCTGAAAGATAGCGCCGGGATCAGCAGTTTCTTTATTCCCTTCACTTTAACCGCTGCCGAATACATCGGATTGCAGGATCCCGTTGTACTCACCACCAACGAGGGAGGGGAGTTTGTTCCCATGCGGGAGCAGATGGATCTGCTGGTTGGCAAGGCTATCAATCTGGCACGCCTCAGCCTCAAGGCCAACGCTGATAAACATGTTGCCCTGCTGTTCTGGAATCATCCTCCCGGTGAAAAAAATCAGGGCGCCTCCAATATGAACGTTCCCCGGTCACTCGAATACCTGATCGAGCGTCTGCGTTCGGAAGGCTATGCATTTGAAGGAACAACTGAAGAACAAATAATTGAGACTGTCGGGCAGATGCTGCGCCCGTCATATCGTTCAGGCAGCATTCCCGAGCTGATGCGTACCCCTCACTGGGATTTCCTGCCCCTTGCCCGTTATCGCGAGTGGTATGAAACATTACCGGAACCGGTGCGCAGCGATATTGAAGCACGCTGGGGAAATCCCGAGCAAAGTGCCTGGCTCGCGAGTAAGGATGACATCACCGGATTCGTAATCCCGCGTATGAAACTGGGTAATCTGATCGTTATGCCGCAACCCTCGCGCGGTGAAATGGCAAATACCGAAGAGGAAAAAAAGCTGTTTCACGATACCAGACAGCCTCCCGGCCATGCCTACCTGGCCAGTTACTTGTGGATACGCGAGCAATTTGCTGCCGATGCCATCGTGCATTTTGGCACCCATGGCACACAAGAATGGACTCCGGGCAAGGAGCGGGGCCTGTGGGCGTACGACTACCCGAACCTGCTGGTAGGCAATACACCGGTGATCTACCCTTACATTGTGGACAATATCGGTGAGGCGATCCACGTTAAACGCCGGGGGCGCGGTGTCATCGTCAGTCACCAGACACCCGCCTTTTCCCCGGCCGGCCTCTCGGATGATTTTATGCGAATCAATGATCTGATCCGGGAATATCAATCACTGGATCAGGGACTGGTCCGCGACAACAACCGCAAGCTGATTATTGAGCAGGCGGTCAAAATGAATATCCACCAGGATATGAAATGGAAAGTTACCGATCTGGAACGTGATTTTGACCATTTCCTGCGTGATATTGAAGACTATCTCGAAGATCTCGGTGCCACCCTGCAGCCACTGGGTCTGCACACCTTCGGCCGTGATGCGGAGCAGGCACACCGGATCAGCAATGTCATGCAGATGCTTGGACAACCTCTCTATGATCAGCTGGGTATCAAGAATGCCCGTACCCTGCTGCGCGATGATTACCGCAAGATTCAGCAATCCGAGCCTTATCGCTTTGTTGAATCGTCTATCTTCTCTGATCAGCCGCCGGATACGATAAGCAATCCCCAATTACAGGCAATCGTTGAACGTGGCCGTATGTTCCGCAAGAATCTGCATGCGGCTCAGGAAATTGATTCAGTCATAAAAGGTTTATCTTCCCGCTGGATTGATCCATCCTATGGTGGCGATCCGATCCGCAACCCGGATGCACTGCCAACCGGCCGCAACATGTACGGATTCGATCCCGCAAGAGTGCCGACACGCGCCGCTTATGAAGCCGGCAGACAAGCAGTCGAACAGCTGATCGCCAGTTATAAACTTACGCACGGCAAATTCCCGGAGAAACTTGCATTCTCGATGTGGAGCACAGAAACCATGCGCCATCTCGGTATGCTGGAAGCGCAGATACTCTACGCCATGGGCGCACGTCCTCAATGGGATGAAGGCGGCCGTGTGACCGGTGTGGAAGTCATTCCACTGAGTGAGCTGGGACGGCCACGTATCGATACAGTAATTTCACTGACCGGGCTGTATCGTGACCAGTTTCCAAACGTGATGGAACGCTTCAATCAGGCAATCACCCTGCTGGCTGAGCTCGATGAGCCGGACAGTGATAACTATATACGCGCCAACACCCTGCGTATTCGGTCACAACTGGAGAACAGGGGGGTGGCACCCGAAGCCGCCGGAGAATTTGCATTGACACGCATCTTCGGTAATGAAAGCGGTGATTACAGCACCCGTCTGACCAAAGCGACACTGGCCTCGGACAGATGGGATGAAAAGGACGGCAAGCTTGAAGATCTCTATCTGTCACGCATGTCCTGGGCCTACGGACCCAACACGGCACACTGGAGCCAAAAGCTCACCGATAACCAGGGAAATGAAATCAACACTTACGCGGAACATTTGCGCGGTACCAGCGCCGCTGTATTTTCCCGTTCTTCAAATTTGCGCGGGCTGCTCGATACCGACCACCCGTTCGAATATCTGGGAGGAATATCGATGGCGGTACGGCATCTGGACGGGACAAGCCCGCAACTCTATATTTCCAACATGCGTGATCCGGCACGCGCCAGGCTGGAAGCGGCCGAAGGTTTCATGGCCAAAGAGCTGCATGCAGTCTACCAGCACCCGAACTGGATCAAGGAAATGCAGAAGGAAGGTTACTCGGGAACACTGAAAATGCTGGATACCATCAATAACTTCTGGGGATGGCAGGTTATGGATCGCAACATTGTCCGGGATGACCAGTGGGAAGGATTCCATCAGAGCTATGTCGCTGATCGCTACAACCTTGGTATGCGTGACTGGTTCGAGAAATCCAATCCCGTTGCCCTTGCCCAGATTGCCGAGCGAATGCTGGAAGCGATCCGCAAGGATTACTGGCAGGCGAGCGAACAGACCAAACGTGAGCTGGTCGAGGTTTATACCGATATCGCCAGGCGTCATGATGTCCAGACTGATAACGCCACATTCAGGGCGTACGTTACCGAACTGGCTGCCGGTTATGGTTTGAGTGCACCAGGCAGTATGAACAATCACACTGATAATCCGGCAGAGGCCCGGCCTGCCGCACAGCCCGAACCTCAACCCGCTGAGGTCGTGCGCGGACAGCAGATGGCTGAAGTATCCGACCAGCCGATAGTCGAAGATATCCCGTGGAACTACATCTGGCTGCTTTTCAGCATCGTCGTTGCGGGCATGATTTACCAGTCATGGCGCACCAACCGGGAAAATCGGCCCTCCTCCGGCAGAAATATTTCTTTTACCAGCAAAATTTTCAACTAACCGGCATTGACTCCATGAACGCACTTGAATCCCTGTTTTACGAAATTTCCCGGCTGTTTCTTACTCCCGTCCTGATTCTGCTTGGCCTGATGTTTGTTTACGCCCTGTTTGCCACCGGTACGTTGCTGGTGGATACCATACTGCGCCATGCCGGAAACAGACAAAGACAGCCACTGGCCATTTTTATGCAAACCTGCCCGGCAGCCACCCAGGAAATACTGGAGCTGCACTTGCTCCGCCTGATCGAGCCCTTGCGCATCACCAGCCGGGTTACGCCAATGCTGGGACTGGTGGCGACCATGATTCCGATGGGCCCCGCACTGATTGCTGTTTCAGAAGGAAATTCGCAAGGCATGGCACAAAGCCTGATCGTCGCCTTTTCTGCAGTTATCATCGCTTTGCTGACGGCATCTTTATCGTACTTCGTACTGACTGTACGCCGGCGCTGGCTGCTTGAAGAACTGGAAAACATCCTTGGCAGCCAGATGCCCGCCCATCTCAGTGGAGTTGCTCATGGCTGAGCGCAGACCCCTTTCCATCCTGGAAGATGAGGACGGTGATGATCCTGTCCTGAGTGTCGTCAACATCATTGATGTTTTTCTTGTCATCATTGCGGTACTGCTGATCACAGTCATGGAAAACCCGCTCAATCCCTTTACACTACAGGATGCGGTAATCATTAAGGATCCCGGCAAGCCATCCATGGAAATGGTCATTAAAAAAGGGGAAGAATTAAAGCATTACAAATCTACCGGGCAAATCGGCGAGGGAGAAGGCGCTAAAGCTGGAACAGCCTTCCGCCTCAAGGATGGCTCAATGATCTATGTACCGGAACGGGGACAGTAAAAATCAGTCTGGTACACAGCAGCACAACTGCCGGCTACCTGCAAAGAATTTATCGGTCAAGTGGAAAGGGGAGGAAAATCAGCGCCGGAATATTCCTGACGCACGAGAATTGTACAATCCCTGCTTTACCAGGATACCAAGAGATATGCTGTCTTCCGGTGTAGTATGATGGCAGTAGAACTTTCTCTTTTTATCCCATAACATCATATATTTGCAAAGTTTTCAGGTAATGTTCAATCCATCCAGAGATCAGGTGCGCCAGCTGTTTTTTGATACATGGCAAAAATATCACCGGAAAGAATTGCTATCCGGTATGGAAACCATTGCGCTGGAAGTCATTTTGCAGCATCCGGAATATCATTCCATGCTGCAGGATGTGGAACGTTACCTTGACAAGGATTTTCCACCTGAACTGGGTGAAACCAACCCCTTTCTGCACATGAGCATGCATGTCGCCATACGTGAACAGCTCGCTATTGATCAGCCTGCTGGTATTCTTCAGCGTTTCAGGCAATTAAGAACAAAATTACACGGAGATGAACATGAAGCCATGCATCAGGTGATGGAATGTCTCGCAGAAATGCTCTGGCTCTCACAGCGCAACCAGACCTCACCCGACGCCACAATTTATCTTGACTGCATGGATGAGCGTATCAGAAACTAATAAAAAAGCGGAGTGTACCCCGGTTCCGGACACACTCCGCTTTTTACCTCCGTGTACAAAGTACACGAATGTTTTTTATCTTTTAACTTTCAATACTGACTGGCTGGAAAAATAAAATGCCAGATTGTCGATATCTTCGGCACTCAGCGCAGCAGTCATTCCGGCCATAACCGGATCTTTACGTACCCCTGCTTTATAATCCTTCAGCGCTTTCACAATGTAAGTCCTTGGCTGACCACCAATTTTCGGAAACATTGGTGTTGGGCTGTTACCATCCACACCATGGCAGGATGAGCAGACTTCTTCGGCTTTCTTTTTGCCAGCTTCAATATCAGCAGCAATCACCTGTCCCGATAGAAGAAACATTGCTCCGCTTATTGCGGCCACCAAACAGTTTTTCATTTTGTTTATATCCCTTGGGTTAAGAAGAATGATTAATTACCGGCGTAATACGCGGCCAGGGCATCAATATCCTCATCTGAGAGTGTTCCGGCAATACCAACCATCGTTGGGTGGTTACGCTCTCCCGATCTGTAATCTTTCAGTGCCTTGACCAGATAAGCGGAATGCTGCCCACCCAGTTTCGGTACATGGTAAACATAGGGATAGGCAGTACGATATCCCTCAATACCATGACAACCTTGGCACATAACAATTTTGCTCTTAACCGAATCGGTGTTTTCGGCTGCACTTGCCATGCCGGAAAACGACAGAATCATGCTAGAAGCGATAAGTAGTTTAATGGCAGCTACCTTTTTCACTTTTGCATCCTCCTCTTAGAAAAAACGAACTTTAAACGATGAGTGTTGTTTAGTCAACGAAGGCTACAGCTATGTCCCTGTTGTGTATAGGGAATTTATTTTTATCGGCTTGTTTTATGCACTGATTCGGATACATCTTTCTTATTCTCCAGCGTCTCCCAGCGGGCGTAGTGTAATGAAAGCTCATTTTCCAGTGCCGCAGTACGTGTCTGCAATTCCATGACTAAATTGTGGTTATCCTTATAAATTGCAGGATCACTTAACTTCCGGGTAATCGCTATCTGTTCTTTTTCAAGTGTATCAATTTTTCCCGGCAATGCTGCCAGCTCATTTGTTTCCTGATAGCTCAGGCCGGCAGAACCAGATGATTTATCTTTTCTGGTTTGTCCCAGTTTAATTGCTGAAACAGGAATACTGCTGTTTTCCTTCCGGGCAGTTTTTGTATCTGGTCTCGATTGCAGCCATTCCTGATAGCCACCTGCATATTCACGCAGCTGCCCTTCTCCCTCAAATGCTATTGCCTGTGTAACCACATTATCAATAAAGGTACGGTCATGGCTGACCAGGAACAGCGTACCCGTGTAATCCTGCAACAAGGTTTCCAGCAGTTCGAGTGTTTCGATATCAAGATCATTGGTCGGCTCATCCAGAATCAGTAAATTAGCCGGCCGGGTAAACAAACGGGCCAGCAATAGCCGGTTACGTTCCCCTCCGGAAAGAGATTTTACAGGTGAACGGGCACGCTGCGGCGGAAACAGAAAATCTTCCAGATAGCTGATGACGTGCCGGCGTACACCATTCACCTCAATAAAATCTGACCCCTGGCTGATTGAATCAGCCAAAGTCAGATTTTCATCCAGCTGCTCCCGCAGCTGATCAAAATAGGCAACTGACAATTTGGTGCCCAATCGAACAGTTCCGGAATCCGGCTGTATTTCTTCCAGTATCAGCTTCAGCAAAGTAGATTTACCGGCACCATTGGGACCCAGCAAACCAACCCGATCACCCCGCATGATGCGGCAGGAAAAATCCTGAATAACCGTTTTACTGCCGTAGCTTTTGCTGACATGCTCCAGCTCTGCCACCATCTGCCCGGAATGCTCCCCTGCATCCACCCGAAAATTAACATCGCCAATCCGGTTTCGCCGGGCAGCGCGCTCCAATCGCAGCGCTTCCAGCCTTCTTACCCTGCCTTCATTACGAGTCCGCCTGGCTTCAATCCCTTTACGTATCCAGACTTCCTCCTGATCCAGTATCTTGTCGAATTTTCGGTTATGAACCGCTTCGATCTCCAGCTGCTCAGCCTTCTTTTTCTGGTAAGCCGAGAAATTACCGGAAAAACTTTTCAGTTCGCCACGATCCAGCTCCACAATACGTGTCGCCACATTATCCAGAAAACGGCGGTCATGCGTAATAAGAATCACGCTGCCTGGAAAATTTTGCAAGGTTTCCTCCAGCCACTCGATGGAAGAAAAATCCAGGTGATTGGTCGGCTCATCCAGCAGCAGTACATCGGGTGATGTAACCAGTGCTCGCGCCAGTGCCACCCGCTTTCTCCCTCCACCCGACAATGACCCTATAATTGCATCTTCTGATAATTCCAGCCGATTGATCGCCGTTTGCACCTTATGGTGAATGCTCCAGCCATTTTGCGCTTCCAGTATCCCCTGCAAATGTTGCATACGATTGAGCAACACTTCAATATCAGCGCCAGCCTCCCCCAATGCATGAGAAACCTCGTGATAATCCAACAGGATTTGTGACAGCGCCCCCAGGCCACATGCCACTTCAGCAAATACGGACCCCTTTTCATCCAGTACCGGTTCCTGTGGAATATAAGCAACGTTTACACCGGGCGCCACCCGCAACTGCCCGTCATCCAGTCTGATTTCACCAGCCAGGGCGCGCAGTAAACTGGATTTCCCCGTACCATTACGTCCGATCAGCCCGATTCGCTCACCTGGATCGAGCTGAAGTGCGGCATGATTCAGTAAAGCATGGTGTCCAAAAGCCAGACAGGCATTTTCAAGTGTAAGAAGCGACATAAGAATTATTCGTACTGAAGCGGATTAACCAGCAAACTATCGGTTCATTATACTACTGCCCCAATCGGGCAATAGAAGTCAGCCGTTCTGATAAAACAACAGCAAGCCATATAAATGGCTGGACGAAGGCGGCGGGCTCCATGCAATATCGCAGCTTTCCCAAAAAATAATTTTTAGAAGTGCACAACCATGCATCCAGAGAAAATCGCTCTGACACAAACCGTCCAGAAAGGCGGGTGTGCCGCTAAAGTCGCTGCTGCAGAACTACGTCGAATCCTGCAGCAGGTCAGCTTCCCAGTCGCACACCCCGCGCTGATGGTAGATGGCCGCTATTTTGATGATGCCGCCATCTACAAGATCAGTGAGACAACTGCACTGGTACAAACACTGGATTTTTTTACACCAATTGTTGATACCCCGAAACTTTTTGGTGCAATCGCTGCAGCCAATGCAATCAGCGATGTGTATGCCATGGGCGGCAGACCGGCCACCGCCATGGGAATTCTGGCTTTTCCGCTGACAATGCTACCTGAACACGTTATCGTTGATGTCCTGCAAGGAGCCAGCGACAAGATTGCCGAAGCCGGTGCCAATTTTGTCGGGGGTCACTCCATTGATGACGACACCCTGAAGTTCGGCCTGTCAGTCACCGGATTTGTTCACCCGCAACAGGTATGGACCAACACGGGCGCCAGGGCGGGAGATCATCTGATTCTGACCAAGCCGCTGGGAACAGGCACCATGACTGCCGGAGTGAAACGACAGCAACTTGGTGAAGAAGACATTATTGAAGCACTCGACAGTATGATGGCGATCAATAACGTTATCGACTATATCCCCCCCGGTTTACTGGCGTCAGTTCACGCTGCGACTGATATCACCGGATTTGGTTTTTCCGGCCATGCCATGCAGCTGGCCAATGCCAGCAATGCCACATTCCACATTGAAACCGGCAGCCTTCCCCGGTTCAACAATGTATTCCACTGCCTGGAAAACGGTTTCCTGACCAGGGCACACCGGACAAATGCGGAATACACCACACCGCACATCGACGATTCAAAACTGGATACATGGCACAAACTGCTGATCCATGATCCGCAAACCAGTGGTGGTCTGCTGTTAAGCGTAGCACCCGATGCCAGCCAGGCTCTGATCCAAGCGTTATGCAGCCAATTCCGGTCTGCCGCATTAGTGGGAACCGTTCAACCCCGTCAAGATAAAGTGGTGTACTTTGCCTGATCCAAACATCAGTACCAATGATCTGGCAGCCATATTCGCTGCAGACACCCCCCTGATCGACGTGCGTGCACCCGTCGAATTTATACAGGGATCCCTCCCGGGAGCGGTCAACCTGCCTATTCTTAACGATGAAGAACGCGCATACGTCGGCACCACCTATAAACAAAACGGCTCGGAAGCAGCCGTCAAACTGGGTTATGAGCTGATTTCCGGAGCAGTCAAACAAGCCCGCCTGCAGCAGTGGCTTGACTTCATCCAGCAGCACCCCCGGACCGTGCTGTATTGTTTTCGTGGTGGCCAGCGTTCACGGATCACACAACAATGGCTCAGGGATGCGGGTATTGACAGACCATTGATTACCGGCGGTTATAAGCTGGTACGACAATTTCTGATCAATACGATCAGTTATTTCAGTGAACACCGCAAACTGCTGGTTATCACCGGACCAACGGGCAGTGGCAAAACCAGGTTAATCCATGACATCAGCAATTGCTGTCCGACACTGGACATCGAGGCCATTGCCCGGCATCGCGGCTCTGCCTTTGGCAGCATGTCAACCCCGCAGCCCTCTCAGGCCGATTTTGAAAACCAGCTCGCTGTCAGTCTGCTCAAGCTGGAACAGCACAATCCATCGGGGCCGGTAATCGTAGAAGATGAAAGCCGGAATACCGGCAAAGTGTACCTGCCTGTCAGCTTCTTTGAGCACATGCGCAGCGCCGAGATCATCTGGGTGGATGAACCGCTGGAAGCCAGGGTCAATAACATTTTTGAGGATTACATCCTCACTACATCCATCGGTCATGCACAGCAGGCCCGGCGAGCAGTAATACCCCCGGCCCCGGCTGACGAAACCGGAATAACGTACCGGCAGGCACTGATGCTATTCGATCGATACGCCACTGCCTTGCAGGCCATCAGCAAAAAACTGGGTGGTGACCGATTTCAGGAAATTCTGCTGGATCTCAACTTTGCGCGATCCGATTTTGAGAACAGAAACGAAATCCAGGCAAATAAAATCTGGATTGAAAAACTGGTGAGCTATTATTATGACCCGCTGTATCTCGGCTCCCTGCAGCGTCGCCAGGTAAATCCGTGTTTCAAAGGATCCAGGCAGACAGTAATGGATTATCTTCGGACCCGGCAGAATGCACTTTCACGCACCACCGGCACCCGCTACTGAAACCAGCTGATATTCCCCTGATTGTCTTCCGGTTTCCGGCTGCCGGTATCAGCAGGCTTTGCATCAGGAAACCGGTTATCGGCCCCCGGCCAGGAAGAAAACGGGAACGGGCGCTGCTCTGTATTGAATGTCAGAAACAGGTTGATCTGATAGTCATACGTTGCCAGCTGGCTGCCCAGTTTAAGCAGCAGCGTGTTAGCCTGGCCTGTCAGGATAGTTGAAATAAACTGAAATACGGCCAGCAGCATGACCATAAATTTCACACCACTCTGGACAAAAACAAACAACAGCATAAAAAGTGCTCTTGTCCAGATTTCAGTACTTTGCAGCCGCCGTTTTACTTCATCATTCATTAGAATAAACCCTCTCAATAAGTTACCGGTTCCAATCTGCCGTCCCCGGGTTGCCGGTCATGTTTATCGCTCCCGGTCAGCTGCTTTACCCATTCTTTTTTGCAGAATTTTAAGTATTTCCTGCAAAAAATGCATCGACCAGGTGACACCAAAACCAGTCACTTCCGTGCCTACTGCACCCAATCCATCCTGATGGCGAGCAGCAGAAAGATCCATATGCAGCCAGGGAATATCATTTACGAAATGACGCAAGAAACAGGCGGCAAGGATATGGTCCGCCTCACTTTCTATGCTGCACTGCCTGATATCAGCAATTTTGCTTTCCAGATCCGCTTCATAATCACCATCCATCGGGAATACACATACACGCTCACCACTTGACCGGCCCACTGCCACCGCATTCTGCGCCAGATAGTCCCGATTGGTGAAAACTCCGCTATAGCGTGATCCAAGTGCTGTTACCAGGCTGCCCGTCAGCGTGGCGTAATCAATAATCAGATCCGGCTTTTCCCTGGCGGCAAGTGTCAGCGTATCGGCCAGCACCAGACGGCCCTCTGCATCAGTATGCACGATTTCCACGGTCATCCCGTTTAGTGCCGTGACAACATCATTTTGCTTGAACGCACCGGGGCCAATATGGTTTTGTGCAATGGCAAGCCAGCAATCAATGTTGATCGGCAGGTTAGCCCGCGTTGCCGCCAGCAGCACGCCAAGCGCTACTGCAGAACCGTTCATGTCCTCATGCATGCCATACATGTGACGTGCCGATTTCAGGTTATGTCCACCCGTATCAAAACAGATACCCTTCCCTACCAGAGCAATTGTTTTTCCGGTTTCACCGTAATTGACGGTTCTGCGCAAGTAGACAATCGCCGCATCATCCTTAAGACTGCCCTGGGCAACCGCGGCAAAAGCACCCGCTCCCATTTCACGCAATCTGGATACTTCAAATTCTTCGTAATGCCAGTTTTCATTAGCAGCCAGCTTCTTGATCTGCTCACGGTAAGTTTGAGGTGTGAGCTCGTTTGGAGGCAGAACAGTCAATCCTCTGGCCAGAAAATTGCCCTCCGCCTGTGCGCATTGTGCGGCAAATCCGGCAGCATCCGCCGTGCCATGCAGACAAATGCGCTCCAGGGGCCTGTCATCCGGTTTGCGCTGTTTACGTACCGGCAGAATCGCCCCGTTAACCCAGGCAACGTACACAGCCAGTTCAGCCAAATGGCGCCTTTGCATCTCATCCCCATATACAGCGATATGGATTTCAGCAGGATGTTCATTCAGCAGCAACTGTACCGCTTTCCGCAGGCTGGTTTGCTGCTCGAACAGGGATTTACCAAAATCCACCATCACCCAGGTATAAAGCGCCCCGTTCTGCAAATTAACGGACAACGGGGCCTCGGCAAGTTTGCCTGCCGTTTCCCCTTGCCGCTGCAGTGCATCATTCAGGATCGATTCGGCAGGAAGCTGGTATTTTCCGGCTATTTTATCCGCCCTGGGCAGAATAATCAGTAAATGAGTCGCTCTGATTGATTCATCAAAAGTATTATCGTTTTGTGTAAGTGTGGCGAGCATTGGTTTTATTGAAATGAGCCGGCCTTAAAGGAAAGGAGCCAGTATTCTTGTCAAAATAACGTTGTATTATATCCGCTTGATCCACCCTTTCAGGATTATTCATGTATCAGTACCTTGACCTGATGCGACATGTGTTACAGCACGGTCATCAAAAGAGTGATCGCACCGGCACGGGAACACTCTCTCTCTTTGGCTGTCAGATGCGTTTCGATCTGCAGAAAGGCTTTCCACTGGTGACCACCAAAAAATGCCATACCAAATCGATTATTCATGAGCTGTTATGGTTTCTGCGCGGCGATACCAATATTAATTATCTGAAAGAAAACGGTGTTTCCATCTGGGATGAATGGGCAGATGAAAATGGCGATCTGGGACCGATCTATGGCCATCAGTGGCGATCCTGGACAGCTTCTGCCGGCAATCCCATCGACCAGATCTCACAGGTAATCCAGCAGATCAAACAAACACCGGATTCACGCCGGATGATTATTTCAGCATGGAATGTGAGTGATCTCGACAAAATGAAGCTTGCTCCCTGCCATGTACTGTTCCAGTTTTACGTGACAGAGGGCAAACTCTCCTGCCAGCTTTATCAGCGCAGCGCCGATATCTTCCTGGGCATCCCGTTCAATATTGCCTCCTATTCACTGCTGACACTGATGATTGCGCAATGTTGCGATCTAAAGCCCGGTGAATTTATTCATACATTGGGTGATGCGCACTTATACCTGAATCACCTGGACCAGGCACAGCTGCAGCTGGAGCGTGAACCCAGAACTCTCCCGGTCATGGAACTGAACCCGGCCATCAAAAACATTTTTGATTTCAGATACGAGGACTTCATTCTGCGCGATTACGATCCTTACCCGCCCATCAAAGCACCGGTTGCGGTATGACTGCAACACCATCTGCGCCTGCTCCCCGCATTGCAATTCTGGCTGCCGTTTCATCCAATCAGGTAATCGGGTGGAATAACACCCTCCCCTGGCGTTTGCCGGCCGATCTCAAGCACTTCAAGCAACTGACCCTCGGCCATATCATTGTAATGGGACGCCGGACATTTGACTCGATTGGCAAACCGCTGCCTGGCCGCACTAATGTCGTGCTTACCCGGCAGCAAAATCCTGATCTGCCTGCCGGCATCATCACAGCCAGTTCAATAGAAGAAGTACTGAATCATTTTTCCGGTGATAACCGGCAGATTTTCATTATTGGCGGCGCTGAAATCTACCGGCAGACTTTGCCGTTCTGTCAGCGTTTATACCTGACTGAGATCAAGCAGGATTTTGAGGGAGATACTTTTTTTCCGGAGTATGACCACGACGACTGGCAGGAAACTTCCCGTGAAATCCGGCATGAAACCGAGCGTGGTATGGAATATCACTTTGTGGTGCTGGATCGAAAACAGCCGGTCAGTACAAACGCTCACCCGGCAGGTATGTCCTGATTCTGAATGGTATCAATCCTGCTGGCACATTGAAAACAACAGCTATACTTTCCCTTCTCTGGAAGAAACAAGCGATTCTGTTTCGATTCGTGCATGCCACTGGTCCATCCAGCCTGCCAGCGCTTCAGCCGGCATGGCTTGCGCAATAAAATTACCCTGCGCCAGATCACAGCCGGTTTGGCGCAGTAATTCCCAATCCTCACGGGATTCCACTCCTTCGGCAACCGCTTCCATACCCAACTGTCTTGCCAGCGCCAGGCTGGCATCATAAATCGCCCGCAGCGTTTCATTCTCGGAGGCACAATGGACAAACCCCTGATCAATCTTAAGTTCATCAAACGGAATATCCCGCAACTGCGCTAATGAAGAATGCCCCGTACCAAAATCATCAATAGACAAATGAAAACGTTTCAGGCGCAGACGGGTTAAAATTTCCAGTGAAACACGCACATCTCCCATCAGCTGGCTTTCAGTAATTTCCAGCACAATTTTGCCGGGAAGAATTTCAGCTTCAGCTGCCAGCTTTACCACGGCATCCTGAAAATCAAGTGATGTCAGATTGTCCATAGCCACATTGACAGCCACTTTTAATTCATACCCGGCCTTCTGCCACGCCCGTGCCTGAAAAAAAGCCTGCTTGAGCACGACCTGTGTAAGCTGACTGATCAACCCGTGTTTCTCAGCTTCCCCAATAAACTGATCGGGATAAATCACACCATCAGTCGGATGCCGCCAGCGCACCAGTGTTTCCACCCCGGCAACAGCCCCGGTGGCAACCCGAACCTTCGGCTGGTAATGGCTGATCAGTTCACCGGATTCAATCGCCGCCCTGATTGCTTCAGCGTCGTAATGCTTCCGTGTTCCCCGCTGATCTTCCCGTCTGGAAGACGGTAAATCCAGCTTCATCAGCAGTGCCCGCAATCCTTCAGGTTGTACAGGTTTCTGCAGATAGCCCAAAATAGGGATTTGATGTGCCTGCACCAGTTTTTCCGTTGTCCTGAGCATACGCTCATCCTCACCGCTGACGAGAATCAGGCTGCCGGAGTATTGCCGCTCGACCAGATGACGAACAAACTCGATACCATCCATGCCAGGCATGTTGAGATCCAGCAGAATCAGATCAGGTCGGGCAACAGCATCATCCAGCAGTTTCAATGCATCCTCTCCATTTTCATAACTGCTGACGGAAGAGAATCCCAGATTGGCCAGCATGCGCTGCAACAGCTTCAGAATGAACGGATCGTCGTCCAGAATCAGGATTCTGGTCGCAGCTATATCAGTCATCATCACTCTTCTCAGTCATCCGCATACAAATTTCAGTAGCCCGGTAAAAGCATAGCACGTCGAAATAATCCGGAATAATGTTAAAAAAATCCCTCATTCATAACAGGCAGACAATTCTCACTTTACCCGGCATCAAAGTACCGGCTGATCAACACCTGAATCCGTATCAATCAGAAGTACACCTGTTATTCAGATATTCTCCCGGCCGGCTATTTTACGGATGGTACGATGGGCGGGCGGAACACTGAGGCGTGCCGCCCGCTTCCTGGTCCAGATGATGATGCCGGTTACTGACAACAGTACGATGGTCAGTCCGAGTGCACAAACAAAAATACGGTACGGCAATCCGAACACATTGGCCATGTGCAGCGCAAAAAGCCAATTCGTCACGGTATTACCGCTGTATTGGCCGCTCGGCAGCAATGCCAGCTTGAATTCACCCGTATCAGCATCAAAAAATACACTCGTTCTGCCGCGCCGATCCTGAATCTCTTTTGAACTGCGCACAATGTACTGATAAGTACCGTTTCCACGATCCAGTCTCAGGGCAATAACCTGCTCGACTGCAAAACCATGCTTGTTCGCCTGCTCACTCATCAACTGTTCGCCAATGCGCTGAGCCTGCCGCCAATCCACTCCGGGTTCTGCTATAGGAATTTCCCGTTTTGAAAACTCTGTCCAGGGGGCCTTGTATTCCATCACAGCCCGGGTTGTCCAGGTATAGACCGTATCCCACAAATTCATGTAGACGCTGGACCAGGCAAAAATGAGCAGAACCGGCCATAGCCATAATCCGCTGGCACGGTGCAGATCGAAATTGAGCTTGTAGCTGCCCGAGTGCCAGCGAATTTTCCAGGCCGGCTGCCAGCGCCGCCACCAGTTGCCATGATTACCAGGTGCAGGTGCAGTCACGGACCTGCGTCGCTGTGGCAGGGTCAGATAAAACGCAACGAAACAATCGATCGTCCAGATCAGAGCACAAATCCCCAATACCCATAACCCGAACTTGCCTAACGCCAGTTCATAGTGCAGTTTGTAAATGAAGGGCATGAAATTGATCATGCCTTCCGAAATCTCGCCAAACTGGCGACGAGCCAGCTCTTCACCGGTATACGGATCGACGATCATCTGATCAAATCCAAGCTTGTTCGGTGGATCGGCATTATCCGGACGGGCATCCATGGAAATCAGAGTAGCTTCCTGATTGGCCTCCATCAGCACCCCATTCACTCTGCCGGCAGGCACCCGCTGCTCCGCCAGTTCCGCGAGCGTCGCCATATCCAGTTTTTTCTCCAGAACTTGCCTGGGGTAAATATGGGGATTGATCAGGCGTTCCAGTTCGGGGTAGAACGCCAGCAGACTGCCCGTCGCCCCCACGATGATCAGAAAAGCGGCCATGATCAGCCCCGCCCAGCGGTGCAGCCAAACCCAAAAAGAACGTGTCGGTACCATTTTTCCAAGCCCTGAAAACGGATTACGGAATAAAAGCATCATTGAAGTCTTCATCGATCTCTTCTCTATATAAGATGTTTGAGCCAGCTGAAACCGGACATGGTTGTAATAAATTTCAGAAACACGGCCTGACAGCCTGATTGCAGGCTGAGTACTTCTGTTCCCGCAGTCACAGGAACCTCCCGTCACTGAACAGAAAATGTGTTCCTATTAACCATGACACGCGAGCCCAAAAATCGGGTAGCTGATTTTTGAATCATGAGGGAAATGACACATAGCTCATTGTCATCATGAGCCGCGCTGCGATGGAGCGACTCGGAAAGAAATGGCCGGCCGCACGGGTATCACACAGGCCGACTATGCCCAGATCGAAGCAGGCAGGCGGATACACAAAGAAACACTGAAAAAGGCTGCAGCGGCCAGGGGCCGCATCATAAAAAATACAGATTGGGATGAGCGTACGAACCCCAGCCTGCCATGCTAATCAAGCGTTACCGCGACAAGGCGCACTTTTTTCTTTATCGGGTCAGTCCAGGCAACGAAAGCCTGGTGATCGAGGACTACCATGCCCGGATATTTACTGGGCCAACCCGGAAAATCTCCCTGATAAACAGCGGTTTGCCGGCTGATACCATCCGTTGTCACTTTCGCAATACGAAGTTCATCTTCCGGCCCCGCTCTCTTGCGCCAGCTGACCAGCGCAGCATTGGTGCTCAGCAACGCTACGTTGACATAACCTCTGGCATCGTCATCGACTTCGAACGGTTTAGTGAAACCTTTACCACCGTCTGTGGAAAAAGCAACTTTGAAACGGCCTTTATCGTCAGCAGCGGAAAACCAGGCTAAGGCTACCGACGAAGCGGACATATCAACCGCCGGGCCATTGCTTGGGCAACCTTCGATACGCCAGCCATCACCCGGGGCAGAGAGTGCTTGCACCTTGCCGTCTGTATCCCAGCGCACAGCGCCGGTATCACGTATTTCGCCCTGGCTATGATCGCGGTAAACCGTTAACAGGCTCTCTCCTTCAGCAGTGGTAGATGCACGGCAACAAGAGCAAATATCATCATCCAGCCTCAGCTCCGTGCCTGCCGATTGTTGCCCCTTCGCAAGCACAGTGGCCATCAGTTGGTAGCGATCGTTTTTCCCGGGATCACCTGTTTCGCGCATATCGGTCCAGACCAGCGCGATACGGGCATTTGGCAACGCCGTCAGCGACATTTGCGCATCGTAGATACGTGCCGATTCACCATAAGGTTTGAACGCCTTGCTCCACGTCAAGCCACCATCCTGAGAACGAGCCAGGAAAATGTCTGCTGCATATTTGCTTTTTCCGCCTTTGGCATAGGGCATCCAGGCAGCCGCCAGACTGCCATCGTCGAGACCGAATACAACGGGCGGGTCACCCAGCTTGCCGTCGACTGAGGTCACGGTACGTACAGGCGACCAGCCCTGCCCCTCGCGAATGGCAAAACGGATTGTGCTGTTTTGCCCGTCGCTTTCGACCCAGCTGAGGATCAGGCGGCCATCAGCTGTTTTCGCCAAATGATGCTGCTTACTCTCTTCACTGGTCGGAACGGTGATTTCTTGTATTGGAAACCCGGGCTGGCCAGTTTCTGCACTCACTGGCAGTGACCAGCAGAACCATACGAGCAACCCGACCGGGAAAATTTTTGTCAACGTGTTTTGAATCGTCATTTCTTTCGTCCTCCAAAATAAAATGAATGATCGCGATGGGATCATTACCTTCACAGGATGACATCCTGCCCAATTTGTTGAATTACCCAGGCTCAATATTCAAGACGCAAGGAACCCAGAATGGTCAGCGGAGCACCGGGATAGACACCCAGCCGGGGCGCGACATTACTATCAGGATCAGTCGATTCGTAGTAGCGTTTATCCAGAATATTCCGTGCGTTGATCTGCGCAGTCAGACGGATCGGGCCGAGCTTCATCCGGTAGGCAGCAAACGCATCCAGGCGGGCATAGCCGGGTAACTGGAAGGTATTCTGGACATCCCCCTCCCGCTTTCCAGCTGCGAAAACGCCCAAACCGAAACTCAAACCGTTGAGTGGAGCAAATTTTTTCACATCGTATCGCAGCCAGACACTGCCGGCATGTTTAGGCACATTGGCAAGCCGATTGCCCGCTGTAGCGCCAGAATAGTCTTTGAGGATGCGGGTGTCAGTAAAGGCGTAACTGGCGATCACGCTAAAGCTGTCTGTTATATAACCCGATATGTCCAGTTCGATCCCCTGGCTGCGCTGCTTGTTGGCGATCTTGTCGAACGGGTCGGCTGTTGACAGGTCGTTGACCAGAATATTGTCTTTGGTCAGATGGTAATACGCCAGTGTTCCTGTCAGACGGCGGTCAAACAGTTGGGTTTTGACACCAGCTTCGAATTGCTCTGCAGTTTGCGGATCGAAAGTTCTTCCGTCGGCCGCCGGTGCGTTATTGGCGCCGAATGATGTAGTCCAGCTACCGTAGATGCTGAGTTCTTTCCAGGGCTCGTACAAAATGCCGGCCTTGGGACTGAAACCCTGATCTTTACGGATATTTGGCTTGACCAGAGACTCTGCTGTATCGAAGTTATTGCTGTTGCCGCGCCCGGTTTCCGCCCAGTCATAGCGACCGCCACCCATGATATGCAATTTGTCCCACAAGGTGACCTGATCCTGAAAATAAACGCCATACCAATTGTTATAGATCACGGCGTGAGTGCCTATATTAGGTGCTGTACCGAAAGTCTCAGAGTTAATGACGGCAGCATCAAAACTGGATTGTGGAATTCCATAGCTGGGGTAAGGATTGTAAATATTGATAGCAAGTGCCGGATCGGCCGTTTTCCAAATACCCCTTGCGCCATATTTGTTATAGGTGCGGTAAAAATCAAATCCTACCAATACTTGATGACGACTGAACCCCAAGTCAAATTTGCCGGTAACATCCAGATTGGTTGCATAATGTTCCTGTTCACTGCTTTGGCCAAAGATATTACGTTGCAACAGTCCGGTAGCCGGGTTCAATGCAGCGGCCGCGTTGAACGCGGGCGCAGGATTCACGAAGGTAGTGATGCCATCAGCCAGACTGGCCAGAAAGCGGTGGTGTATTGCCCAATTTTCACTGAAACGATGGTTGATTTCGGAGCCGACCTTCACACTCGATTGATCACCTGTCGGCGTGTTGGGATCGCCCAGATTACGACTGATCGGAATCGGCGCGGGGCGATTGCCGATCACCGGAATACCAAAGTCAGCAGAAGCAAATTTCTCGGTACCTTCGATGTCAATCGTCACATCGGTAGCATCCGTTGGCCGCCAGGTAAGGCTGGGATTGAATACTTTCCTGTCCCCGGAAATGAAATCACGGAACGAATTGTTGCTTTGATAAGCACCCGAAAACCGGTACAGCAATTTTCTGTCCTCCGTAACGGGCCCGCCTGCATCCCATTGCGTCCGGAAATAATCATAAGAGCCAAATTGCTGTTCCACCGAATAATAGGGGGTTTCCAGTCCCCTTTTGGTGATAACGCTGATCAGTCCACCCGGCTCGGTACGCCCGTACAATTGCGCAGGGCCTTTCAATACTTCAATGCTGTCCAGATTGCTGGCGTCGAAATCTCCAAAACCACCTTCGCTTGTTAACAACCCGTTGCGGTAAATATTCCCGGTTCTAAAGCCGCGAATGATGAAGCCGCCACCGCCACCTAACGATGGCTGCGGGCGCACACCGCTGACGTTTTCCAGCGCATCCTTCACTTTGGTCGATTTCTGGTCATCCATGACGGCACGAGGCACTACCTGCACTGAAAATGGTGTTTCCATGATCGATGTATCGGTTTTTGTGGCTGAAAAAGCTTTTGTTTTCTGGTAACTTGGGTTATCCGGCGCATCAGGATCGATCACGCTGGTTATTTTCATTTCCGGCAAAGTCACTGCCTCTGCATTACTGTTCGTGTGCCTTGCGGAGGCAGCTTCCAGTGTGTAGCGCCCCGGTGCATTCTCGACTACGGTGAATCCGCTGCCTTTGAGCAGTTGCCCGATCGCCTGCAGGGGAGTAAAGCGCCCATTCAGTGCAGGAGCCTGTTTACCTGCAACCAGACTGACATCAACGCCGATGAGCAAACCTGCCTGGGTGGCAAGCTGCGTGATCGCCTGTTCGAGGGGCTGTGCGGCAAGATCGATTGCAATCGTTTGCTGAGTGACGGCAGGCTGCGCAGCAACATTGGCCGAGATGAACAGGCCTGCAGCCAGCACCAATCCAAACAAAAAGCCGTGATATAACGAAATTATTTTTATAATCATGAAAACTCCCTGTGTCTGGTCGGTAAAAATGTGCTTCTGTTATCCATGAGACACGAGCCGGAAAACCGGGCAGTGCTGATTACATGATTTTTAAATTCACCACTGTCAATCACGTGGCGATCCAGAAAGCAGGAAGTGGCACATAGGTTATATTTCAGCCGATCTCTGGCAAAACACCCGGCCGACTACGCTTTTACTGCAGCCGACCGGGTGGCGGGTTAGAGGAGGAATTGCTCCTCCGGGAGGAAGTAATCGCGCAACAACTGCATTCCTGCTGCAGCCGGACGAGGACAGATTAGAAGAGGAATTGCTCCTCCAAGAGGGAAGTAATCGCACGACGGCGATCAGGTTTGCAGGTTGATCCAGATCAGTGCCCGGGTGTAGCGATCGATACCGATTGGCAGGGCATGCTGCAAAATCTTGAGTGCAGTATCGGGGTCATCAGCTGGCAGCACACCCGTAAAGCGAAGCTGTGCAGCGGCCCCGCTGATTCTCAAAAAACCGGTCCGATATCTGGCCAGATCATCGATCACCTGGCTGAGTGGCGCATTGCGGTAAACCAGCCTGCTCTGCACCCAGCTCGCTGCAGCGGGCGGGATCGGTTCCTGGCCATGGATCTGCTCACTGTCGAAACGTATACTCTGACCGCTGTACACGGTAATGGACTGATCCGGCCGGTCACGGCTGGTTACATTGACACTCGACTCCACGACGCTGACCCGGCTGTGATCGCCGGTCTGCTCAACAATGTAACGGGTACCCAGTGCCTGGGCAGTTCCATCACGGTTTTCGATGATGAAGGGCCGGTGATGAGCACCCTGCTCTGCTGCATCCGGAACCACTGCCGCAAATATGCGGCCGCGATGCAGAATGATGCGGCGTGCGTGAGTATCGAAGACGACATCGGCTGCAGAATCGCTATCCAGCGTGATGGTACTGCCGTCAGGCAATGCCACCTGGCGAATTTCTCCCGTTGCCGTTCGTTCATCTGCCAGCCACGTCGATAACGGCAGGCAGTAAATACCAATCAGTACCAGTACGATACTGGCCAGCAACCCGGCTGATCGGTGCTTTCTGCGCCGTTGCGGCGTGACGCTTTGCCAGAGGCGACTGATCTGTTCGTAGGCTTCACGATGCCTGATATCCTGCGCCAGCCAGGCTTCGAAATCAGCCTGCTGTGCGGTGCTGATTTGGCTGTCCGACAGCCGCACGACCCACTCGGCCGCCTGTTCACTCAGGGAAACGGTATGGTGATCCGTTACTTCAGACATACATCTTCCTTGAGCTGATGCAGGTGAACATGGCAGTAGGCGAGCGCTTTGACGAGATATTGCTTGACCCGACTGACCGAGACTTGCATTGTTTCAGCAATTTCCGCATAGGTCATATCCTCGACGCGCGCCAGCAGGAAAGCCTGGCGTGATCGCTCATCCAGTCCATCGATCAGCATCAGCACGGTTGCTTCGAGCAGTTGACGTACTGCAGCAACATGAGCGACATCCTGCTCTGTGCGTTCTGAAAGCAGTGCAGCAATGCTGTGCAGGGTTTCCGCCTCGACTTTATGCTTCCGGTTGAGGTTGATCATCAGCCGATTGGCCGTTACCAGCAGGTAGGCACGCGGTTCCCGCAGTACAGGCATTTCCCGCAACGAGAGCAATCGAACGAAAGTATCGTGCGAGAGATCGGCAGCATTCTGCGGACAACCCAGTTTTTTTCTGAGCCACATAAGCAACCAGCGATGATGTTCGCGATACAACGCATCGATGACCGCCGTCCCCGTATCGGCGGCAGAGGATTCCTGCATGGAAATGGCCTTTGAGAAATAGAATCTGAAACAATCAGCACACATTGCGATGTGCAGATTATCTTCACAAATTGGCCGGCTGAAAATGCGACAAATTGTCGCAGGGGGTGATTTACCGCGTTCGAAACGGCTGAACGTCCGGTCATCCGACCGGCGTGCAAATTGGAATTAAGGGTATCCCGGCCCGGAAGATGTGCCCATGGGTTCCGAAGTTGAATTGAACCAGGCGAGTTTTTGATGAAGCTTGACGACGTTTCCCACGATGATCAGTGTGGGAGGTTTCAGTGGATTCTGCTGAATGATGTCCGGTAACGTTTCCAGCGTACCTGTCAGCACGCGCTGGTTGGGGGTCGTACCCTGCTGAACGATCGCAGCCGGTGTAGTTGCCTGCAGACCATGAGCAATCAGTTGCCGGCATAGTTCGGTGACCCCCAGCAGCCCCATATAGACGACGATGGTCTGATTTGGCCGCGCCAGCGCCGGCCAGTCGAGCTGTATGGTGTTGTCTTTCAGATGTCCCGTCACAAAGACACAGGATTGTGCATGATCACGGTGGGTCAGGGGAATCCCTGCATAACTGGCCACGCCTGAAGCCGCCGTGATCCCGGGAACCACCTGAAACG